>JRYF01003352.1_pt2 | contig 64225 bp, 62 predicted proteins | sample 235331 | NCBI WGS metagenome assembly JRYF01 (sample SAMN03074217, study PRJNA261475) | activated sludge metagenome | biome: Wastewater Treatment Plant; feature: Wastewater; material: Activated sludge; isolation source: activated biomass of a wastewater treatment plant treating hydrocarbon... ... | reverse complement strand
AATTCTTATGGTCTCAATTATGTAAAGTTGGATGGCAATGTGGGATGCATGGTTAATGGAGCAGGGCTCGCCATGGCCACCATGGATATTATTAAACTTTCAGGGGGTTCTCCGGCTAATTTTTTAGATGTAGGAGGCACTGCTGATGCAGCAAGAGTTGAACAAGCTTTCAGGATTATACTTAAAGACCCCAATGTAAAAGCAATATTGGTCAATATATTTGGAGGAATAGTCCGATGTGACCGTGTTGCCAATGGAATTGTGGATGCTTATAAAAATATGGGAAATATATCTGTACCAATTATAGTAAGACTGCAAGGAACTAATGCAGATTTGGCTAAAAAGATCATTGATGAAAGTGGTCTTGAGGTACACTCTGCCATTTTATTACAGGAAGCGGCAGACATAGTAAAAAAGGTCGTTTCATCATCATAAAACGAAAAATTGGGTATTTTAAAGCTATCAGGATGCAAGTCTTGATAGCTTTTTTTATTTTTAAAGATGCAAACATTTACTTTATATCAACTCAACGAATACATCCGACGGGTCATTGCATTAAATTTTGAAATGCCTGTTTGGGTAACAGCTGAGATATCTCAGGTGAGGGAGTCAAGGGGCAACCTTTATATTGAATTACTGCAGCATGACGAAACTTCAGGTCAGGTCATTGCTCAATCATCAGCTGCTATTTGGTTCAAGACACATTTATTTTTAAAAAATAAGTTGAAACTTTTATTACCTAGTTTACTATCAGAGGGATCTCAGATTCTTATCAAAGTAAAAGTGGACTTTAATGAAAGATATGGATTGAAACTTCTCATTGAAGACATAGATCCTGCATATACCATTGGGCAAATGGAATTAGCCCGGCGAAATATTCTGGAAAGACTTCAGAAAGAACAGCTTCTTGACAGGAACAAGTCCATTCCCATGCCAACAATCATTCAGAAATTGGCCGTTATATCCTCATCCCGGGCAGCAGGATATATAGATTTTGTCAAACAACTTAATTCCAATACCTATGGTTTTCAATTTCAGTTTCAATTGTTTGAAGCCGCCATGCAAGGGTTAAACGTAGAAAAAGAAGTTGTGCAGCAATTGCAATACATACAGGAATTGGGTGGTTTTGACGCTATAGCAATAATCCGTGGTGGAGGTTCCAGGCTTGACTTATCCTTTTTTGACAATTATAATGTAGCCTTTCATATAGCCCACTCCAAGCTTCCTGTGATTACCGGTATAGGTCATGACATCGATGAGTCTGTAGCAGATATTGTAGCCTGTCTGGCTTTAAAAACACCTACAGCAGTAGCAGATTACCTTTTGGAAAAAATGATAATTTTCGAATCCGATTTGTCTCATTGGAGTCAATTAATGAGAAATCTTGCTACACAGAAAATTCATCAGCAAAAACTTGTGCTGGAAGGATATTCTCATTTTATAAATGTAAAACCAAAAACCATCATAGAAAAGCAAAGCGAAAAAGTCAATTCATTGAATGATCAGATACATCGGGTTTTGTACTTTTTTATCCAAAACCAGTATCGCCAATTACAACATTTTGAAAAACTTATAGTTATGGCTGATCCGGTAACTACATTGAAAAGAGGATTTACCTTGATCCGAATGAATGGATCAGTTATAACATCCAACCAAAAGATACAAACCGGTGATGATATCCAAATTGACTTTCATGATGGCACTAAAAAAGCAACAATCATATGAGTAAATCATTTTCCTACGATAAAGCCATGCAAGAGCTTCAATCCATCATTGAACAATTGCAAAATGAAGAGACCGGATTAGATCAACTTAGTGATTTGATCAGAAAAGCGAATCAACTTATCGACAAGTGTCGTAATAAATTGAGGCAAGTTGATGAAGAAATCAATCAACTTAAGGAAGACTCATCTCAACAAGATTAAGGGTTTTGTATTGTAGGTAATTCTCTGTTTTTTACATATTTTTCTAGCCACTGATTCTGCTCCCAAAGCATGTGCATGATAGACTCTCTGGCTGCATATCCATGGCTTTCTTTTGGAAGTATAACCAATCTCACAGTAGCTCCATGACCCTTTAATGCATTGAAATAACGTTCGCTTTGCATAGGAAATGTACCACTGTTATTGTCATCTTGTCCATGAATTAGAAGCATGGGTGTTTTCATTTTATCGGCGTGCATAAAGGGAGACATCATATTATAAACTTCAGGAGCTTCCCAATAACTACGCTCCTCCTGCTGAAAACCAAAAGGAGTCAGCGTCCTGTTGTAAGCCCCGCTTCTGGCAATGCCTGCAGCAAATAAATCACTATGCGATAACAGATTGGCTGTCATAAATGCCCCATAACTATGACCCCCTACTGCAACTTTGTTCCTATCAATATACCCCAATGCATCTACAGCATTGATGGCTGCTTTTGCATTTTCAACCAGTTGGTGAACGAAAGAATCGTTGGGTTGCTGATCTCCTTCCCCAACTATAGGAAAAGATGCCCCATCTAACACTACATAACCCCGGGTTACCCAAAATACAGGCGAACCATAATTGGGAAAAGTGAATTGATGTGGTGAAGCGGTCAATTGTCCGGCAGTACTTACGTCCTTAAACTCTCGGGGGTATGCCCAAATGATCATAGGCATTTTCTCTCCCTTTGCACGGTCATACCCTACCGGAAGGTACAAAGTACCAGAGAGCTCCACCCCATCATCCCTTTTGTATGTTAATATCTGTTTGTGCACATCCTGTAATATCTGAATAGGATTAGGAAAAGCAGTAATTTGTTCAAGGTCATCAGTAAAAATGTTTCTGATAAAGTAATTAGGAAAATCCTTTTGGGATTCTATTCTTGACAATACCAATCCTTTATCAACATCTAAAAATCGTATGATATTTTCCAGTTTTTCATTTTTGTCAGCCTGATAAATACGCCTCTTTTCACCAGTAATAAGATTGTATTGGTCTATAAAAGGATGCATACCATCATCTGACCATCCATCTCCCGACAAAAAAATGTTGTTGTCCCTTATCCCTAGAACACTCTTCCCAAATTCATTGGTTTCAAAAATTGGTATCCCAGGATCATTATAACGATCCTGATAGTTCCTCTCACTTAATACAATGCTTTGGGCATCAGTATCCGAGGGATTAAATGCTTCCATCCTTTCTTGTCGTGAATTCCACCAAAATGATATTGCTATGGCCAATTCATCATTACCCCATTGGATGAATGAATAGCGCAAAGAAGTATTCAAGAGATTTTGCTTCTTTCCCTGAAAAGGCGCCTCCCATTGATATAATGCATCTCTTAGCTCTGTATTTACTTCAGGGTCTCCCCCATCCAATGCTTCCACCCAATACAAAGTGGAGGGTTTGTCATTCCTCCAACTGATTGAGCGTGGTCCAGTCTGAACTGCCATAAATCCTTTGGGCATTTCTTCAATAAGAGGTGAATGAAAGAAATCCTTCACTAGAGTGCCATTCGTGTCAAAAACTTTGTAACTTCTAGGAAAGCGACTGGCCGGAACCAGGTAACTAAAAGGCCTGGTGATTTCAGTTATAAGTACAAATTTGCCATCAGGACTAATATTTATACCTGCAAACATGCCTTTTTCTTTCCAGAGGGATTCATTACCGTCCAATGTCACTTGCCAAATGTCAGCGCTAATCAGATTTTCAAAATTATCTTCATCTAATTTATTCTTTAAAAGATCCTGGTAAGTTCTATTTTGGGCTTTACTTCCATCATTGACAGATACCGTAGGCCCTGAAGGAACGATATCCGCTTCTTCTAATATGACCGGCAGGGGGTCAGGTAAAGCTTTGATCAACAATCCGCTTTGATCAGGAAGCCAAACAAAAGGCGTTCCATAGGTAGCATTTAGTCTTTTGTCGGAAAGTCTGCTGGCTTGCAAACTGGCAATATCCAGTAACCACAAATAAGCCCCTTCTTGATCTGTCATGATAAATGCAACCTTTTTCTCATCCGGAGACCATGAAATATTACTGATTTTGCTGTTTTCAGGGATTCCTTTTACCGGGTGTTCTTTCTTAGTGGGAACATGCAAAAGTTTTATAAATGAAAAATAATTAGTCCGGCTTCCTGTATAATTTTTAGGATTAATTCGCAAGCCACCCAATCTCATTTCTTTTTCTGACATTTCATCAATGCCTTTATATTTATTTCTGAAAAGGAGTATTGCCCATTCTCCCTTTTCATCTAAAGAAATCAGTGGAGATGGATTCGCATCTGCTATCGCACGAATGGACTCAGGGGGTTCCTGATATTGAATATCTATTTGGGCGTAAGTGTAATTGAAAATCATGGTAATCTGAAAAAGAATTATAAGTATATACTTGAAGATTGATCTGCATGTATAATTCCTTGCATGTTCTAACATAACTGTTGATTTAATTTCTAATTTAATGATTGACGAATCTGTTTGTAAAGATATTTGATTCCTGGTGAAAAGGAAAGTTACTTTCCAAATTTACTAACATTCCATGTATTGCTTTCAATATAATTATATCAATGAAATCGAATCATTAGTCATTTCTAATGCTAAAGACCTATAAGTTCAAAACTTTCCTCCAAACTGAATCCTTTACTGTATTGTGTTTCCAATAATCCAACTGAATCGAAGTGTCTCTGATCCATTCTGAAGTACTTAGTAAGCCGGAAGACTTATTGAAGTATTCCTCTTTAGATGAAACAATCCGGAATGGCTGTTCTTCTTCAAAAACAATGGTTTTCTTTCTGTCAAGATCAGGATATATGATTTCATAGATGTATTTCATTGACACCTCAGAATCCTCCATTTTATCGAGCTTGCTTTGAACCCTGTAACTTCGAAAAGGAATATGAAATAACCGGCAAAACTCAAGAGATGGAACCATTTCGAAAGTACCTACAGGCAAAAAAGCTGGATCAATTCGCAGGCAATTCAATAATTCATCCTCAAGAAATGTTGCATCTGTAAATTCTTTCTTGTCACCTATGGCAGCAAAATAGGAATATGTTGATGATTCATAACGGCTCCCTCTCAGGTTGACTTGCTGAAAAGATTGCCCGCACCAATCTTGAGACGAATAGGTCACTTTGAGGGTATTGGGAAAGTGAATTTTATCTATGGGTGTAAATGTGCTTGTCATTAAAGAGTAATCATATATTCCCGTTTCAAACCTTTTCATCAATATTGATTTCATAATTGAAGTAGAATTCTGATCCTGAAAAGCTTCATTCTTTACCTGCTTATCATAGAGAAAATCTTCAGTTGCTTGGATGAAAATCACTTTTCCATTCCTTTGATCTCCATAGCGCTCCTGAGTTAACCGGTAAACATTTACTTCAGCAGTACCGGAAAACCAGTATAGATTGCTCAAGAAATTGAATACCACCTTCTTGTCATGTTGTACAATGGCAGAATCTGATTTGCCTGTACAGGAAGAAATAACAAATAAAAGAAAATACCCCAATAATACTTTTGTTGATTTACCAATTGACCTTGCAAAAATTGTATTCATAATTGGCCTGCTTTGATCCCTTGATTCTTTTCAATGTTTAGTTTGTCCATTTCTTTTAAAAAGCGTTTTCCAGTAATATAAGTTCGACTCTTTGAATTATGTTGTTGTTTATCATCTCTATTATTATGGATCCCTGAAAAGCAGACCACATCTGTTAGGACACATAGATATGCTGCCCAAAATTTTATTCTGAATTGAATGCAAAACCAATGGTCTTTTCATAATAAAAAGTATATGAAAATTAAAACTCTGGTTAAGGTTTTCTCTAAGTTTCAAATTATCCAATTAGATACACTAAAGGCTTAATATCCAATTATTTAATCTATCTAAGAAAAATAAGAATCAAACGAAAAAAAAGAGATTGTCATCCTGCTCAAAAGGACGAAAAATTAATTGAATTGAACAGACCTATATGAAGGCTAGTAGTAACAAACTATTTAAAATTTCATTAAAAGGCAAAACTGGTACATTTTATGCATGATCATTGTATATAAAGTATATTCCATGTGATTAGGCATAATAATATAAATAGTATACCGGCAGGATTTTTATTAAGTGTGTGCATGACACTCATTATTAATATTGAGTGTCTTTCACAAAGTTGTAATGTCAAAGGAGGCAATATTTCCTCATCCAGCAATAAAGAAATTTGTGCAGGGGATGGTTTGCCAGATATATTTAACATATCATTGAGCGGTCATCAGGGATCAAGATCAGTTTGGTTGATTGTCAACCTGCACGATATTATTGTTTCAAGACTTCCCGGACCTCCTTTCAATTTTGAAAGTTCAGGCCCCGGAAATTTCAGGATATATCATGTAGCGCATGACGGCTCTTTGCAAAATTCATCACCGGGCTCTGCACTTCAGGAATTAACTGGATGCTATTCATTATCCAACTCGATCCCATTCAGAGTAGAGAGAGTAGATGGTGGTATATTGTATGATCAGGCAAATAAAGATAGAAAGGATTTATGTGCTGATGGGGTGCCTTACAATATCGATTTAAGAGTTTTTGATAATAACGGTCAAAATGGAAGATATATAGTCGTTAATGAATCGGACCATATTCAGCAAATTTCTTCTCATCATGTTTTGTCGATTCCAACGCACAATCCAGGGTCTTTTCGAATATACTATATTGGATATAATTCCCTCTCAGGTTTATTTCTAGGTTCTTCTCTACAGCAACTTTCTGGATGTTTCAGTCTTTCAAAACCATATAGTATTGATATTATTGGTCAGGATTATGGAGCAGGTGTTTTGTCCACCTCATCTTCATCCACATATTGTTCTGGCCTACAGGATGAATTTCGAATGTCTTTGAATGTATCCGGAGCAATAGGCAATAATCATCATTTTATCATCACATCTAATGATGGAAAAATTTTAGAAATCCAAAACCAGGGACAATTTACCATTAATATCCCGGATATCACTCCTTTGCATGTCTATCACATCAGCTATTTGGAAGGAATAAAAAATTTAAAAGCCGGAAGTAATTTACAAGATTTGGAAGGATGCTTCCATTTGTCTAACAGGTTGGTTCTCACTCAAAATTTTGTCAGTGGTGGTAATATTACATTTTCAAATGGCGACACCATCAAATCCATCTGTCAAGGCGATCAAAACCTTATGCTTGCAATAAAACGGGAAGCGAATAAAGGCAGTATAAGCCGTTACTTTGTGCTGGATGATCAGGAAAAAATTACAATAGTATTTGCATCCAATGTTCAAAATATTGATTCCAGAATGTTTGATCCCGGAGCATATAAAATTTATAACATTTCGTATAATGGACAAATTTCCAATCTTGGTGTAGGCAGAACATTGGATCAATTGTCAGGATGCTTTGATTTATCCAATCCCATAACATTTTATAAAAATGAAGGACATCCGGCAGGAGGTCAGATTAGCGCTACCCAAAACACGATTGTATGTGCCAATTCATCCGGGAACAGTTTTATTGACTTCCAATTAACAGGTGCCGGACCTTATCAATCCGCATGGCTGATCACCAATACAGAGGGAAAAATCTCAGATATTTCTTATTCATTGCCATTGGATTTTAGTGGTGCATCGACAGGAGAATGTTTGATTTACCATATAAATTATCACCCAGGTATTCAAAATCTGGAAACCGGCAAAAAATTATCGGAACTGATAGGATGCTATAATTTGTCAAATCCAGTAACAATATTCAAAAATGCCGTTTTTGGTGGCAACCTCCGATTTGATTTCGACAAAACCGAGCTCCTGTATTGCACCTTTGGTACTGGGCCACACCTGCCCAATGTATGGCTTCAAAATCATTATGGCGACGAAAGAAAATGGATTTACACTGACAATCGTGGAATTATTTTAAATATAAGAGATTCGTTTGATATTGATGTCAGATCAATACCTTTTTCAGAAAATCACATATATCACATCAGTTACACCGGTACGCTACAGGGTTTAGGCACTGGCAGTAATATTTCCCAATTGAATGGATGCTTTTCCCTGTCTAACAAACTGGTTTTATTAAAAACGAATTTACCTACAGAAGCATCGACCATTTCGAGCAATTATTCCCGGTTTTTATGTAAGGGAAATGAAAACCTGGACATTGTTAATTTTGGAATTGAAGGTGGACAAGGTGATTTATCCTCATGGATAATCACAGATGAAGAGGGAAAGATAATCCGTATACAAACTACTCCACAAGTTAATTTTGAAACTTTAGAAGGCGATCATTTCATCGTTAGAAACATAAGATATTACTCCAATATACTTGGTTTAGAAACAGGGAAAAATATTTCCGGAATACAAGGTTGTTTTAGTTTTTCCAACGCAATAGAATTTAAAAGAGATTTTATCACCAATGCACAGGTTTCATTTACCAACTCTTCTCAGTCCGAGGTACTTCTATGTCTGAATGGGAATCCCGTATTTCCTCTTCAATTTAAAGTAGAAAATCATTCGGGAGATAGTTTACTATTAGTAGTTACCAATCCGGCAGGAATCATTCTGGATTTCATTTCTGATAATACTTATCAATTTTTAAACCGGGAAGAAACGGAACTTGAAGTTAAGGCCATTACATTTTCTCACAATTTTGATACTCCCGAAATTGGTGACCAAATCAATAACTATCAGGGTTGTTATAATATTTCTAATACACTAACTATTTATAAAGAGCTCTTATTTAGCGGGTTAGCAACTACAAACATTGGTGAAACAGAAGTAAACATCTGTTCTGGTAATGGTCTGCCAGATGTGTATAGCTTTGTTGTTGATCAAGTGATTGGAAGCGACGGAATTTGGGTGTTGACTGATACTGATGAAAATATTATCAGGTTACAGACCGACCCGGTATTTGACTTTGAAGGATTATCAATTCCGAGAGCGCACCTGCGATACATGATGTATAAAAATGACGTTGACGGATTATTTCTCGGAAATTGGCTAGGCAGACTCAGAGGATGTTTCTACTTCTCCACACCGGTAATTATTCATAATAATTTAGTTCGGGGTGGTTCATTAAGTTTGAAAACATATGGAAATCATCATACCATTTGTGTAAAAAATAACAGCCCAGATATCCTCAACATTGAGTTGACTGGCAACGCAGGTCAAAACACGCGTTTAGTACTTGCGGATGCTAATGATAGGATCATTGATATATTTGAAGAAAAAGTAAAGGATTTTAATGTTTATGAAGGTGGTTTTTCCCGCTTATATGCCATTTCTTATTCAGATATTACCGGATTAGATAAAGGAAATTTACTGACGTCATTGCAGGGTTGTTTCGCTTTCTCCAACCCGGTCATCATTGACAAATTGCAAACCATTGGAGGGAATATAATGACTAATACAGGGGAAACGGCTGTTGACTTTTGTGTTGGCGATGGCCAACCCGATGTCATATTAACTACATTGGCCGGAAATAAAGGAAGCTTTTCCAAATGGATCTTCACCGATGAAGCCGGACAGATCCAGAGCATAATGGACTCTCCCCTCTTCAATTTCGATAATTCTTCCCCTGGAGTGTCCCGGGTATATCATATTTCTTATGAAGCAGGAATCACTGGTATGTTTACAGGAAATCACATCCATAATATCAATGGTTGTTTCAGTTTATCTAATTTTATTACCGTAAATAAATATCAGGCGAGAGGTGGTAATTTATCTACAACTAACCAATCAACAGATGTTCAGGTTTGTCTGACACCTTCCAATCAACCCAATATTAATGTAGTACTACAAAATGTCAGGGGTAAATTTTCAGGATGGCTTATTACCAATCCGGAAGGAAAAATTTTGGAAACAGCCAAAACTCCACCTTTCAAAACCGGAGAGCTGGGTGCAGGGAATTTTTATATATATCACATCCGATATGAAACTCAACTCTCCAATGCAACTATTGGCCATTTTATACATGAAATAATGGGATGTTACGACTTATCAAATCCTATCAAACTTAATATTTCGAAAGTCGATCCTGCCAGTATATCTTTGAATGATCAAACTACTGAAATTCAATTTTGTGTTGATGGCCAGCCAGGAGACCCGTTTGATATCGTTGCACAAGGAGGCAGGGGTGAATCCATTGCATGGATCATCACCAATGAATCAGGTATTATTCTTGATATTCAGACATCTTCATTTTTTGATTTTAAAAATGAAAGTCCCGGTGTAGTATTTATTTACTTGATTCATTATAATGGTCAACTTGAAAATTTGAAAACTCAAGTGAATATGTCGCAGCTCACAGGGTGTTATTCCATATCCAACCCGGTCAGAGTGAATAAAATAACAGGAGGTCAATGCAGCACAACCTCAATCATTGATCCATCTGGTAATGAGAGATTGAGTTTATATCCTAATCCCGCCAGTCAAAAAATATATTTTGATGTACCGGACAGGTTAAAAGGAAAACCAGCTCATGTTATTGTATATGATGGTTCCGGTAAAAGATGGAAGCAATGGGATAGGAACAATCAAATTCTGACAGAAGGTATTGAAATCCAGGAATTACCTGAAGGGATCTATTATCTCCAACTATCTACTGTCAATCTGCGTCAAACTTTTAAATTTATTAAAATTCAATAGATTCCTCGTAATAATAAAGTAAATGAGGTTTGGCTTATCTTAATATTTTTTCCAAAACCACCTCAGCAATTCTTTCAACCCACAAGGCGTATTGCTTTGCTGAGGGATGAAGTAGGTCACTGACAAGGTATGAAGAGTCATTTTTTACCTCCCGTGAAATTCCAGTCACATTGACATAATGAGCTCCGGCTTCCAATGCCATTGTCCGGTTAATATCGTTGTATTGATCAATTTCAAGTCCTATTTGATCCGGGTTATTACTCATCGAAAAAGGAGTTACGCCATAATCAGGTATTGAAACAATAATTACATTACCAGGAATATTGCCTGCATTTTCAGAAGCTATTTTCAATAATTCAGCGAATTCATCCTTGTATAGATCCATTGGCTTTTTTTGATATTGATTGTTTACCCCTATCAATAGGGTCACAAAACTATATCTGTCCTCTTTTTGTGAAAAACTACGTACTGCATTCAACAACTGTGTAGTTGTCCACCCTGTAGTGGCAATGATGGTAGGATCAGCTATATCAATGTTATGTCTTCTTAATACACTGGTTAACTGAAATGGAAAATTCTCATGACTTTCCACCCCTTCCCCTATGGTATAGCTATCACCCAAAGCTAAATATTTTAGTGTCCCCGGTTCGTTAGCAGTAAATTTCATAGAATCATCGCAAATATGACTTATACAAAGAAGATAAAAACATAAGATTTTTAAAAATTTAAAAACCACTGCCTAAAATTATTTAATAAAACTATTATATACGAAGGATTAAAGTCTTGAGTAACCTTCAGGAATAACGAGTAAAGGAATGTTTAGTTTAAATTTCAATTTCTTTTTAATCCTGGCTTTCAATAATGATTCAAGAATTGATCTTTTCCTTTTGGACAATACAACCAGGTTGGCTTTTATTTGCTCAGCATATTTTTCAATAGCATCAGAAACTTCTTTCCCATGAACGGATTCAAATTGAAGTTGAGACTTTGGATAGTGGTTAGTAATTGCATTGATAAATTCATGTTTCAATACCCAATCCTCCCCATTTTCTGAAACGTGCAGGAAATAAATATGACTATTAAAAATTTTCGCAAATCGTGTTAAAAATAAAGCGGCTGGAATATCCAGATGCGGATCTGATGTTGCAAAAACGATTTTTGAGAAATGCTGGTAAGTGACGTCTTTTGGAATCAGAAAAACAGGAATATCCCCTTTTTCCATGATTTCAATGGATACGCTGCCAAACACAGATTTAAATGACTGTCCTTCGCCGGTGGAACCCATGACAATCCAATCAACCTTCTCTCTGGCTCCTATTTGTATGATAGTTGGTGCGGGAAAACCCGATTCAAATATTCCATCAACCAAACTGGTTTCCATCACTTCTCCAATCCAGTCTTTATTCATTGTAGAAACTGTATCCTGAAGGAGTTGCTTTTTATTCAGTCTGTCCTTTTCATCAATTATTACATGACCATTGATATCAGAGCTTACAGGGTAATAAATATGAGTAATCAATACCACAGCTCCGAGGGCATCAGATAATTTATGTGCAAATCCACAAGCATTGGATGCAACATGAGAAAAATCCGTAGGTACTAAAATTTTGGGCATGGTACCGTAATCTCCGGATTTTAACAACTTTTGGATTAAATTCCTTAAAGAAGCATTATAGTGTCCGCCTTTCCGGATCTCTATCAACTCCTCTTCATTTATGATTACCGCAGGAACCGATGTAATATTTTTTGCTATGATTTCGGCTATATCATGAATTTCATTCAAATTATATGCAATGGAAGCTTTATTCAGGTATTCTTCAATTTTATGCCTGATCATTTGTGTTCCTGCAGTACCGGTACCATAAATGGAAATTTCCATAAATGTTAAAAATTCATGTTCAAGTAATGTGGACTCATTTATTTCAAATCATACTCAGCAATAGCTTGTTTGTCTTTAACCAATTCCTTGATGACATCATGAGTAGTTACAATACCTACCAATCGTCTGGAATCAACAACGGGTATGGCATGAAAAATGTTTTTAAGAAAAATATCTAATGCGACGATGATTTTATCCCTGGGATCCAATGTGGCCAACTTTGTTGTCATAATATCCTTTACCGCATAATTGTGTAAACGGATTTCTTCCATTTTTTCTACTAGTTTGGAAGGATTAAAACCTCGCTTGAAAAACAAAAAATCAGATTGACTGATGATCCCAGCCAATTCCCCTTCCTGTATTACAGGAATATGGTGTATTTTATATTTAGTGAAAATATTGTTTACAACGCTTAATGGATCATTGGGAGATACTGTGATCAGATCTTTAGTCATAATATTAGAAACAGGCGCCAGTAAATTCATGACAATTAATTTTAATGCAATATGATTTAAACAATAGAGATTAGATATGATTCAAATCAATATTTACCATGATTCATATCAAAGGGTAAAAATAAAATTTTACATATTTGTATAAATGTCAAAAAACACACTAAAAATTTATATTATTTAGAAGGATGGTGAAAATCCCGTATTAAACGACAAAATGGGGACTGAATATTTTAAGGATATAAGCAATCGATTAAACGCAATCATCGAAACTGCCGTTGATGGAATTATTACTATTGATGTTTCAGGTAAAATTGAAAATATAAATCATTCAGCATTATTTCTATTCGGGTATACCAAAGAAGAAGTCACGGGTAAAAACATCAGTATGCTGATGCCTTTACCACACAGAGAAAAACACGATGTGTATATCTCTAACTACTTATCATCACGTACTCCCAAAATTATTGGAATAGGAAGAGAAGTAGAAGGGTTAAAAAAGGATGGCAGTGTATTTCCGTTTTGGCTGAGTGTAAGCGAGGTTATTCTCAATGACAGAATAATTTTCACCGGCATTGTACATGATCTCACTGAAATAAAAGAAGCAGAAATCAAAGTACTTCAGCTGAATGCTGAGTTGGAAAAGAAAGTTAATGAAAGAACATATGAATTAGAAAATGTAATTAATAAATTACTGGAAACCAACAAAAAACTTGAAGATGAAATAGCCGAGAGAAGAAATATTGAAAATAAATTAAAAAATCAGGAAGAAGAACTGCGAAAAAGTCTGGAAAAAGAAAAAGAGTTGGGTGCATTAAAGTCAAGATTTGTATCTATGGCTTCTCACGAATTCAGAACGCCCCTGGCTACAATACTTTCCTCAGCATCATTAATTTCAAGATACCCTTCCACTCATCAGCAAGAAAACAGGGAAAAACATGTAGAGAGAATTAAAAAGGCAGTAAATAATTTAACCGGGATACTCAATGATTTTCTCTCTCTCAGTAAACTGGAAGAAGGTGGGATGACACTCAATCTAGAATCATTTTATATAAAGGATGTATTTAATGAAGTTTTTTCTGATGTGGAAAGCATTTTGAAAGAGAATCAACAACTTAAATACAATGAAACCGGAGACATCCATCTCATAAATAATGATCGAAGAATAATAAAAAACATCCTCTTCAACTTAATTACCAATGCCATTAAATATTCAGGAACCGGTCAAAACATTGAATGTAACGTAGCCTTTCTTCCATCCTATTTGGAGATTGAAATTAAAGATCATGGCATAGGCATACCAAAAGAAGAACAAAAATATTTATTTGATCGTTTTTTCCGCGCGAGCAATGCATTAAACATACAAGGTACCGGATTGGGTCTCAATATTGTAAAAAGATACCTGGAAATGATAAAAGGTGAAATACATTTTCAGAGCCTACCTCAGAAAGGTAGTTCTTTTGTCATTCGTATGTCAAATTCTTTGTGAAATTCTTCTCTTTATGAAAAAAGTTGATAGTGCAAAGTATATAATGATTAATTATATTTGCTTACTTTGATTATAATACCCATTAAGTCAAAAAACAATCAATATTAAACTGCTCACCTGCTTTAATAAACTCTATGGGTAAAAAAATTTTAATTATTGAAGATAATCAGGAAGTAAAAGAGAATCTGATTGAATTGCTTACTTTGTCCTCTTACGAAGTTATTAGTGCAGATAATGGTAAAGAAGGATTGCAAAAGGCGATCAGTGAAAAGCCCGACCTAATCCTTTGTGATGTTATGATGCCTGAATTGGATGGTTATGGAGTGATTAAGGTGCTTAACACCAACCCCACAACTTCCGATATACCCGTTATATTTCTTACCGCCAAGTCCGAAAAAAGTGATTTGAGGAAAGGAATGGGTATGGGTGCTGCAGATTATATCACTAAACCCTTTGATGACCTGGAACTTTTGGACGCCATCGAAATCAGATTAGCAAAAAGTGAAAAAATCCGTTTAGCCTTTGACAGAACCGATGATGGTTTACAAAAATTTATAAATGAAGCCAAAGCCCTGGAAGAATTCACTAAATTGTCTGAAAAATCAGAATATAGAAAGTATCGCAAAAAGGATATTGTTTATGAAACAGGCCATTATCCAAAATGGATTTATTTTGTTACTCAAGGAAAAATCAAACAATCCTATACCAATGAATTTGGAAAAGAACTGATAACCAATATTTATTCTGACGGTGATTTTTTCGGTTATATATCTCTACTAAAAAATGAAAAATATTCTCATTCCACTATTGCTCTCGAAGACAGTACACTTCGCCTGATTGCTGCTGAAGATTTTAATATGCTGTTATATAATAACAGAAATTTTTCATCTCAATTTATTAAAATACTTGCTAATAAATACGATGATTCTGAAAAACAACTTCTTGAATTGGCATACAGCTCAGTAAGAAAGAAGGTGGCCAATGCTTTGCTTTTGTTATGCCAGAAAGAAAAAAGTGATTCTTTTTCCATTCTTCGGGAAGATCTGGCTGGAATAGCGGGTACAGCAAAAGAAACTGTGATTCGTACAGTTTCTGATTTTAAAGCAGAGGGAATACTTGATATTGTTGATAATCAAATCATGATCGTTGATAAAAAAGCATTGGAACGAATGCCTCAATAATGACTGATATTATTCAACAGCATCTGAGGAACGCTTCCCTTTTCCTTCCTGCTTTTCAAGACTCCAGTCATCGGTTTTAGTGGTTTGCAACCATAATTTCCCCGACAACCTGAACACCTGAACATTCAACCCCAATTTTGCTTTACATCCTTGTTCGAAATCACGAACTTTCATTTCAGGATCAAATGAAAAGTGCCCGAATTGAACATTTGGATTTGTTTCCCTCAGCAATACATCATCACTTATTTGATGATCTTGAGCTGAAGCTTCTCCCACCGCATGAGATTCATCATAGACCTCTATTTTCAGATGAGGAAAATAACTTGAAAACTGCGATTTTAATAGCGCAACCGTTGTCGTTGGTTCAATACTTAAGTTCATACTTTACTTTTATTTCCATTCAAATATTCAAAATACAGAATACACCTTACATACCCCCAGGCATGTTTAATCTTTTACAAAATAATAAATAAACAATAATTGTTTTAATGATATGAAGCGAACTTATGGGTGACCTTAATCAGTTAATCTATTTTTGAAAACTTACACTGAAATCACCTTGGGTTTCTAAAGATAGATTTGATAAAAATCGTTGGAATGCTGAGGAATATTTTGTCAACACTATCAGGAAATGAGGAAGTAAGAATCATTTTAAATAAAGAATTACTATTTAGTTTAGATTTCAATTTTAAATAATAATATGAGAAAAAAAATCGGTCTTGTACTTTCAGGGGGAGGCACAAAAGGAATGGCTCATATTGGATTACTTAAAATACTTGATGAATTAGAAATTCAAATAGATATAATCTCAGGCACCAGTGCCGGAGCATTGGTAGGGTTTCTCTATGCATCTGGTTTACCTCCTTCAGAAATACTGGATTACTTCAAGTATACAAGTTTGTTCAGTATTAAAAATTTCAGTTACAAAAAACCTGGATTCATTGACCCCTTAAAATTCGAAGATGAGTTGATCAGAAAAACGGGATGTGAAAATTTTGAGGATTTACAAATTCCGTTGAAGGTGTGTACCACCGATTTACTCACTGGTGAAGAGAAAAAATTTGAATCTGGCCCACTGATTAAACCCGTTCTTGCATCAGCGGCGCTCCCTATGGTATTTTCTCCGGTTGAGATTGAAGATTCATGGTATTCAGATGGGGGAATTGTAAATAACTTTCCGGTAGATTACCTGGATGGTATGTGTGATATAATAATAGGAAGTAATGTGAACATCATTCAAAAAGTAGAATTGCAACATTTAAAAAATAGTGTAGATATTATGGAGAGATCATTCCACATCCTTATGAGTAAGTTTACACAATCAAAAAAAATGAAATGCAATATTTATTTTGCTCCAAAAGAAATATCGAATTACGGCATTTTAGATTTAAACAAGCTGGAAATCATTTACAAAGTCGGGTATGATCATGGCCTTACACTTAAAGAAAAATTAGTGGCCATTAAAGTGTGAATGGGTCAATATTTATCCTTTACAGGACAATGATCTTCTCTGATCAACTATTCTCTTTTACAACTAACAATGGCAATTTTATACTGTTGCTCAATTGAGAAGTCTTGCTGGACGAAAACAATCTTTCGAAGAATCCTTTAGGATATTTGACCATAACCAGTAAATCACTCATTTGTGCCTGTAAGAATTTCTCAACAGATTGTCCAAATTCATCACCATCAATGGTATGGAAAGTGATCTTATCAGGATATTTCACTTCTGAAAAATACTGCATCAATTTTTCGCTTTTTTCAGTGTCCATTTTTCTTTTATCATCAAAGTGAACCCAACTTACAGAAGGAGTATCTTTTTCAAAAATCCGGGTAACTTTCCATATCAGATATGGATCACTGTCTCTCAAATCTGATGCAAACACCAAATTTTTAACACCATTGAATTCATTTCCTGCAGGCACTAATAGTACAGGAACAGGTGATTCATTAAGAACTCTTGATGAAACCGAGCCCAACCACTTATCTAAAAGCGTTTTATTTTCTCCCCTTGTACCCATTACCACCAAATCATAATCAACATCTTTTAGAACATTCTGAAAAATAGCAATGACTGATCCAATTTCTATATGGGTTTTCAAAGTGATCCAGTTCCTTTCTTCTTCATCCAATCGACTAAGACCACTTTTGGTAAATGTTTCAATTAAACTTTCTGCTACTTCTGATTTATGTATGGTCATTCTCCCGCTCATAATAGGAACATCCGCTGCCTCTATTTCGGGAATAACTACATGGAGTACATCAAAATTAGTCGATTGCCTCCCGGCTAATTTCAAAGCATAATCAAATGCCGATTCCGAATTTTCTGAAAAATCGGTCAGAAATAAAACTTTAAACTTATTACTCATTTCATAAAACTTTAATTAGAAATTTAATCATGGAAGAAGTCTAATAAATCAAGTGCAGTAACAATTCCTTTTACTTCATTACCTTCTAAAATAGGGATCGCATGAAACTTTTCTTCCAATAATATCTGTATGGCTTTATCCATCGGTTCATAACTCTGCAAACAAACCGGTTTCGCTGTCATAATATCTTTAGCAGACATGTGTTCTAGGGTTTGTTTGGAATATTGTACTCCACTTGTGTGGGTGCTTACATAATGCAATTTCTCATAAACATCATTTCTTGATATAATTCCTGACAAATTATTGTCATCATCAAGTACCAGTATATGGCCTATCCGGTTTTGTTTCATTAGCTCCATAACCGTTTGCATCGAAGCAGTTTCATTAACTGAAATTAAAGGATCTTTATAAAACACTTCCAGAGTTGGCTCAGACATTCCTTAAAAAATTTACAAAATTCATAATCAAGTTAAATAAAAACCATTTCCTCTTCAGTAAGTTTGAATTCCGGCATTATACATTCATTTGATTATTGTCTTTAAAATATACATTTCAGTTCATCGGAGCAGATCCACGTCCTCGTCGCTCCATTCAATTCGGCTGAAAAACAACAGGTATTTTTTATAAGATTCAAGGAGTGCCTGGGCTGATTCATCCAATGAATGTACCATCCAATCATCAGATTGAGTAGCTTTTATAAATCTTTCCATATTAATGCGTAAATCATTAAAATACTTAGGATGTTGCTCAGCTTTACCTGGGCTATATAGTAACAGATCCAGGTCAGGACTTGATCTCGAAAGAAGTTGATAACTTCCATCCATACAATCTACAATTTCTTTAAATTCATTCCACTCGTACAAATCCAGTTTAGGATCCATCGCCACTGTAGTCGCTTCAACCAGGTCATTACCGAATTGCCATAATAATGGAATATAGTCTTCCTTATCATATACTTCCTTAAGGTATTCCACTTTAAAAATGGAGATCAAATCAAAATTTCTATCCTGATTCCTGTATTTAATTATTTTGTCCAAAACATCTACCAAATTCCTTTGGGTGCTTGCATTCATCATGGATTCTTCCAACATGAGCTTGATTTGGTCTGCAGTCAATCTCACACGTGGGCCATCTTTTTCAAGTATTGCGTATTCAAGTTCCATGATTCGATATTCCAGTCGATAAGGATTGATGGTAGGTTCCGGATTACATCCTAGGATGAAAAATAATGTCAATACGATCGAAAAATTAATGAAGGTTCTCAACTGTTTTTACGCTTTATTTCAATAAGAGAACGTATCCGGAACACTCTTAATTATGAAATGGATACTTTCTTGTTTTCCTTGTTCTGATTCAACTTTTTTGGTAGTATTATTTTTAATACTCCTTTGGAATGTTCTGCTTCAATTTTTGATTCATCTACCTCTTTAGGTATATCAAATACTCTTTTAAATGAAGTATTGTGGTATTCCTTTCTCAGAAAATTTTTATCACTCTCTTCCTTTTCCTCTGATTTTTGTGCTTGAACAATAATTCTTCCACTGTCCATTTCAATTTCCAGGTTCTCTTTGTCAAAACCAGGAATTGCCAATTCCAGAATATATTCCTTGTCTAACTCTGATACATTTACTTTAGGATATTTATCTAAAGCAAAAATATTACCAGATGGCCAGAATTCTCCAGGCTGAAAAATTGATCTAAGATTAAAATCCGGCCACATTTTTTCTCTTTCCATTTTTTGATTATTTAATATGAAGAAATTAATTGTCTATTCAAAAATGGAAGTAAAAAAATCTTTAAGCAATGATATTTGTCAACGTCTTAAATGATTTCTGTTTATTCTTTAATGGTTTGACAAAAGGGTTTTTCTTTAGAAATCAACGGTCTGATATCACAAGCAAAGGCACATTTGTTCGCATGATTTCCTCATCTGTGTGACCAGTTAAAAATAGTTTTTCCCAAAAATTCTTCTCTCTTCGAATCATTACCAATAAGTCAATATTTTGCTCTTCAATGTACATACGGATTTCCTTCAATGGCTCGTCACCTTTTTTAATCACCGTTTCTTTGATCAATTCCTCATTGATACCTTCAAGGGTTGGTTTTTCCTTTTTCTCACCGGATTCAGAAACATGGAATATAGTAATCCTGGTTGCTAAAGCATGGCATAGGATTTCCAATATTTGTAATCTTTCAGGATATTTAATGGTCAGCCCATCATGTGCCATGACTATTTTATCTTCAATCAAATGCTTACCTTCCGTATGTGGTATGGCTAATACAGGAACTTTACCCTTTCCCATCACTTCACGGGTTACACTTCCCAGAAAAATATTCGCAAGATCTGAAAGCCCTTTCGTTCCCATGATGATTAAGCCAATGTCATTCTTTTCACTGTATCCAATAATGTATTTTCCAGGGTGGGCATGCGCTATAACTTTCTTGATTTCTAAATCGTTGAGATCTTCTTTAAACTTGTTGATAAATTCATCCAGGTCTTCCGTTACATTCTGCCTTATTTTCTCCTCAAGTGACATAAGGCTTGCTGAATGTTTTTGTACAGAAAAAGTCGTAAGAATGTGCAATTCTGCACCCATTTTTTTTGCTAAACTGATGGCATATTCGAAAGCCTCTTCGGCATGACCGGAAAAATCTGTTGGAAAAAGAATCTTCATCGTTTATCGTTTAATTAAATCAATTATTATATAATTCTGGTAATTGTTCTTGCTTACCATTTCCAAAAATACTCCAAAAGTTAAAACATTAATGTAATATTAAAATTAGCTCACTAAAATAGTGTAATAAATTTATATTCCGTAAATTTTGTTATGACTTAAAATTGTAATCCATTCAATGAATTACATGGCTTTTAGAAAAAGTGTGCTTAAATCGCAAAATATTTTTCAAATCAAAAAAGTTGGAATCCGACAATAGCTTTTAATTACACCCTGAAATATAATCAATTATTTTAGTCACTACTACCGGCTTCAGGTATTATAAGTACAGGCAGATGAAGTTCTTGTGATATTTTCAAACTGTGTGATCGCTTAAAAATTCTTTCAAGGAATCCCGTATTTCTACGATAAATAACCAAAAGATCCGCCTTTACTGTAAAACAATAATCAATTAATGCCAGGTTGACACTTTTACTTTTGATCTCTTTGACTGTAAATGGATAGTAAACATCTATGTCCTCTGTCATAATATCAACAAGTTCTGCCATCGATTCATTGATTTGACTTGCTTTGCCATTCTTAACATGAACAAAATCAACAGAAGCTCCAAACTTTCGGTTAAAACTTTTTAAGTATCGAATTCCATGATCTAAATCCATTTTCCCATCAAAGCCAAAAACCAGTTTTGATGGTCGCACATACACCGTTCTTTCATTGATCAGGATCATGGGTACTTTTGAAATATTAATCAAAACGGATACCGTAGTCCCCATTAATTTATCAAGTATTCCATGTTGATCTTTGGTACCTATGACCATTGCATCCATCTTATTTTTTTCAGCGAAATCTGCAATTGTAAATCCAGCCACTCCATACCTGACATCAATGTGCGTCTCAACATTGGGTAATATTATGCCTTCCTCTTCAGGGTACTCAAAAGCAAAATATCTGAGCCGCTCTTTCATAGCTTCTTCCAATTGCTTCATAGGCTCAAAAGCAATTAAACTGTTAGGGCTGAAACTTCCGGATATTACATGTAGAAGTGTTACTTCTGCCTGACATTCATTTGCGAATTGAAGCGCATACCGATATGCTGCAAAAGAGTTGAGGGTGAAATCTACTGGTACCAAAATGTTTTTCATACATCTTATATTTTAATATCTATGCAATTCAACCTCACTACAATAATTATCATTCAAATGCTTTAATTTAATACTCTTCATCCCACCTTTATATCGAATTATTGAATCTGGTTTAATCTTTAAGGGTCTTTATATCCTTATTAAATGCTATAACCATTAAATCGTATATGGTTATTATGCCCAACAATTTCTTGTTTTCATCCACTACCGGAATGGCCCTGAAATAATTTTCTTTCAAAATATCCACACATTTTTCAAGTTTGTCATTTTCTCTAACACTCACCAAATTAGCTTGCATAATATCCGAAGCTACATTACTTCTAAAAAGGTGCTGATTCTTCACTTTACTACCAGGCAGACCTAATTTTGTTCCCCAATCCAATAACAATAAAAAATCGCTTTTACTTATAATACCTTCCAACCTACCTTCTTTACCTATGACAGGAATGTGATGAATTAAATTAGATTCAAAAATGTTTTTAACGTCATTTAAAGTAGAGTCAATATTGACCGTAATTAAGTCAGTTGTCATAAACTCTTTCACCGGCCGGGTTAATAAAAGCAAGGTGTCCATAGCAATTAATTTTTTATTCAATTCGACTTACCACAAATATAGAATAAAGGTTTTCAACATTGAATGATCCTTATCACAATAAGATATGATCAAAGTATATAATTGAGAACCGTTTTACTTAAAGAGCTATATTTCTTAAAATAATATTAAATTTTAATGAAATTGAAAGTCGATAAAATAATGTTATTAACATTTTGTTTTAGTAATGATCAAAAGCTGGTCAACATTTGAAAAATTGTCATTTATTAACCACTAAAATCTTTATTCATGAAAGAAACCATTGAAATAATTGAGATTAAACCTTATGGATTTGTGGTTCAAAACCATACGAGGAATGTCAAACAACTTCTCCCAAAGGAATATCTCAAAAAAAGATTGATGTGGGGTTTATACGAAATCATCAATCTGATGAATTTTCAATATGCTCTAACTTAATGACGCTGTAAATTTCAAGGAAAAAAGCCTGATAAAACTACCCATTTATCGGGCTTTTTTTATGTGCCCAAAATCCAATGATTCCAACCTTTTTTTGCCCCTAATAGCAAAGTCCATGCAAAACAAACATAAAATAAAATCAATTTAACGGCACTAATAATAGCTAGATAGGGCAACAGATTCATTGGCAATTTTACATAGATATAGTTCTCAAAATAGTCCATGCTTAAAGCAAAAAATGATACCCAAATCAAACCTAGAATGAGTCTGCTCCGGTTAAAAACGTGTGCTGCCAGATAATAATTTACCATAAGCAATAATGCCGGCCAAAACACATCCAATTGGAAAAAGCTTACATACATGCCCCATTTATTTTCAGCGTTAATTTTTACAATCACCGGATAAATAGCAGAATTGGGATCAATGATGTGCAAATTGTTTATTATTCCGGATCCCAAAAATTGCGGAAATGGTATTTCATCATTAATATAAAAAAGCCCTTTCATGAGGAGCATCCCCATGGTGAAAATAAAAAACAAAAGGGTGATAGAAACCGGATTGCGAATGATTAAGGAATGAATAGCGCTAAACATATGTGGTTAGTTGTTTAATCTGAATTCAATGAAACAAAGATTGAAAATAGGCAATTCAAATGATAATTTATTGCTCAGATTTTGTTGAACCTAATGTTAAAAATATGCACTACATTAGCTAAAGCAATATCCTTCTTTCAGTACCGGAAAATAGTACTTCACCAGCCTCTAATTGTAAATATTGCTTCATTCATTTCTTACTACAAAGTACCCCTGAGCGCTTGTTCTCTTTCAATGGCTTCAAAAAGGGCCTTGAAATTTCCTTTTCCAAATGAAAGAGCCCCTTTCCTTTGAATAATTTCAAAAAAAATGGTAGGTCTGTCCACTACCGGTTTTGTAAAAATTTGTAATAAATATCCTTCTTCGTCTCTGTCAACCAAAATATTCAATGATTTTAAAGCTTCAATTTCTTCGTCAATCTCACCTACTCTGGATTGTAAAAAATCATAATAATCCTCCGGAACATATAGAAAGTCAATACCTCGTTTTCTCATTTCCGTAACGGTATGTATGATATTGTTGGTAGCCAAAGCAATATGTTGAACACCAGCCCCATTGTAAAATTCAAGATATTCATCAATCTGAGATTTCTTTAAACCTTCAGCGGGCTCATTGATAGGAAATTTAATATACCCATTTCCATTACTCACAACTTTGCTCATCAAAGCGGTATATTTCGTTGAAATATCTTTATCATCAAAGGTGACTAATAAATCAAAGCCCATCACTCCTCTGTAAAAATCGACCCATTTATTCATTTCGCCCAGTGGAACATTCCCAACACAATGATCAACGTATTCCAATCCTATAGGAGGAGCTATAGGTTGCTCTTTTCGTGACTCAAACCCCGGAAGGAAAATGCCTCTATAATCTTTCCGCTCAATGAATTCATGAACCGTTTCTCCATATGTTTTTATTCCTGCCTTAACAACCTTTCCATTATCATCTTCCAAAACGACAGGCTCAAAAGCAGAGCCTGCACCACGTTGTATGGCTTTATAATATGCATCTTGAGCGTCCTCAACCCATAAGGCAATGACTTTTACACCGTCTCCATGTTGAGCCACATGCTGGGAAACCGGATGTTCTGATCGTATCCCGGATGTAAGGATAAATCTGATTTTACCCTGCTCCAACACATATGATACCCGGTCTCTACATCCTGTTTCAGGTCCTTTATACGCAATCATCCTGAAACCAAGACAGTGTTGATAAAATAAAGAGGACTGTTTGGCATTTCCCACATAAAATTCTATAAAGTCTGTCCCATATATAGGAAACAGATCATGGCCAANNATTTAATGTGATCCTTCTAATTTCTTGTCTGTATCAATATTCTTTCCAACCCCTGATAAATTGTCATAAATGCGATTCAAAACCGAATCAAGTATAACCAGTTCTGAAAGTGGAATGCCTTCAAAGCTTTCGTTGCGAAAAGCATATACCAGTGGCCAAAGTTGATCAACCCACTTTTTGCCGGAATCCGTTATATATATCTGAAAACTTCTGCGATCTTTTGAATTGGGAACCCGTTTTACAAAACTTTTGCTTTCCAGCAAGTCCAAAATTCGTGTCAATGTAGCCGCATCCTTATGGCAAATCCTGGAGAGTTCCAGCTGAGTTATACCATTATCTTGATCTAATTCACGCAACACAATCCACTGATCAACTGTCAGAGGAATATCATTATCATACAATAATCTTGCAAATTTCTGCTTTAATAATCTTGCTGTCCTTTCAATCAGGTAGGCAGACAACCAAGTTCTTTCATTCATTTTCTTATTCTCTCTATGTTTTCAAAGCAAAAATAATAATTTTTTACTTGCTAAACAAATAATTAGTATACGAATTATTTTAATTATAAAGAAACTCATAATCCATATGATATATTCGTTCAAAGGTTTTACACCAGTAGTCCATCCCACTTCATTCATTCATCCTATGTCAACTGTCACCGGCAATGTGATCATAGGCAAGGACGTTTATATAGGCCCGGGAGCAGCAATCCGCGGGGATTGGGGAGAAATCATTATCAAAGACGGATGCAATGTGCAGGAAAATTGTACCATACACATGTTTCCCGGAGTCACCGTTATATTGGAAGAAAATGCTCATATTGGTCATGGAGCCGTCATTCACGGAGCTAAAATTGGCAGAAATGTTTTGGTGGGGATGAACTCTGTCATCATGGATGAAGTCATTATTGAAGAGGAATGCATAATAGGGGCATTGACATTTATAAAAGCCGGAATAAAGATTCCAAAAAGGAGTCTGGTAGCAGGTAATCCCGGTAAAATATTACAAAAAGTGAGTGATGAAATGCTGGAATGGAAGACCACAGGAACTGCATTATACCAGACTCTTCCAGGCGCATGTATGGAAACTTTAAAAGAAGTAAAACCTTTGGATGAAATTCCTGCTGATCGACCTGAGCAGGAAGAATTGTACAAGACATGGAAGGAAATTAAAAATAAAAACCCGAACTGATATTTAGCATCCGTGATATCAATGGGGCATTAAAGCCTAATAGTACATCATTGACTGCGTTGTTATTTTGAAATGGTATAAAATACGTTTGTTGAAGGTTTCGGATATTTTCTCTATTGGTCAGATTGTATAAAGACATTCTGCAATACATACCCGACTTTTTCCACTTTAAATCGTATTGAAGTGAAATATCGGCCCTGAAATAATACGGAAGTCTTCCTATCATATTTTCAATATCTATGGAATTCCTCGTTGTATTTTCCCTAATCATTTCCAATGAAGTAAATGGCATTCCGGATTGATATACTACGTTGGATGATAAAGTAAAACGGCCTAGATTCAATGCATTTACCATTTTAAGTTGGTGTCTTCTGTCGTTTGGGGATGGAAAGAATTCTCCCCTGAATACATCTTCAAAAGAAGTCATGGTTTTGCTTAATGTGTAACCGATCATTGAATACAACCTCTTTTTTTCATAACTGATCAACACATCCGCCCCGTGAGAGTGTGTGATACCGGTATGAAACCTATATAATTGAGGGGAATTAGTCTGCAAAGCATTTACACTTACACCCGGTATTTGAGGCAAATAAGCAATCGTGCCAATGGATTGCACTCTGTAAAATTCAACATCAAATGTAAATGAGCTCCATTTCTTTCCTCCCCCGACCATAAAAATATCTGATCTGCCTTGTTGAATAGGATGGTCCCAATCAGCCAATAAAAAGAATGTCATGTTCTGACCTGTCCTGGATTCAAAATTAACTTCTCTTATGTTTTGAAACAGCCTATTATATGAAGATTTAAAGAAAAAGTGATTATGATCAGTATAGGAAAACTCAATGGAAGGAGAAAAATTTATTTGTTCCAGAACTGGGGTATGCATTAATTTTAATCCTCCTGTAACCAAAAATTTATCCTTAAAAACCAAGGTTTTTGAAGCATGAGAATAATACTCTACCAAATCCTGGTCAAAACCTATATTACGTCCATCTTTGAAATCTTTAAAGCGTAGTCTTTCATTAAAATATGCTCCATTACTTCTCATGACTACTCCAAAACCAACATCATAATCCTTATCTCTGAAATATTGAATGTTCACTCCCCTCCCCGTAATTTGATTATCATTTTCCTGAAATAATGAAAATGGTTCCTGCTCTCTTTCTCTAACACGCATAGTTAATGAAGCACTCATCAAATGATGATGAGTAAATGAAGAGTAGTAATGATTGACTTTTAGAAAGTTATTTTTCTTTCCTGCAAAACTATAGTGGATATTATAGCCATTATTCGTCCAATTTTCAGCATTCAGAAAATTTTCTTCATGCTCTAAAAGGCTGTTTTGCTGTCGCGAAACAAAAATATTCTTGAAGCTTCTTTGAAATTCATCTCTACTATGAAATGTGCTTAAAGAGATTGTATGGCTATCATGAGGTTTTATGGTAAGTTTTCCATTAAGGTCATAAAATGAAAAACTGGGTAGTACTGTAGATAACTGGCTTCGTTGAAAACCAACCGGATCAATTAACCCGGTTGAATTCCCTATATCCTTCGGAATCATAGATAAAGGAGTGTTGAAAGGGTCAGTATGATTGAATCGACCTCCCAATATGAGATTGACGTATTTATTCGGAGACACTTGAATGCCCCCTCCGACTTTCATAAAGTCCCCTTCAATATGCCCGGTAAACGGTTCAAATTGTTCAGTGGACTCCAAAAGAAGCATCCCTCCGGTTCGGCTTTCATACTGAAGAGGTACTTTATTCTTATATAAAGTAAACCGGTCAAAAACAAAAGGATTAACAGCATTGAAAATACCGTAATAATGATCCACTTTGTATATAGGTATTCCATCCATTAATATTAATACTTCATCAGGATGGGCTCCTCTGATTCTGAATATGCCTGATTCATCATTACCTGCAGTTATACCTGGCAACATTTGAATAGATCTGACAGGGTCTTTACCATACATATCGGTCTGTGGCAAACGAAACAAAACGTAATGATCCAGTTCGATATTCAGGTCATGTAGGCTTTGTGAGACCATTGGAGCCAGAATAACCAAAACTTCATCTATCGAGTATGATGTTCTTTTCAATTGCGTAATGTGGTTATTTTTATTGAAATCGAACTGGCCATTTTCATACCCAAGATAACTGATGACAATTTGAGAAGTATGATCTTTTCTACACTTCAGTGAAAATCTTCCAAATTCGTCGGAAATGGTTCCGTTTCCAGTTCCAGGCACATAAATAGAGGCATAAGGTAATGCTTCCAGGGTTTCCATATCTTCCACCCTTCCTTCAACATAAACCCAATCGGTCTCCGGGTTCGATTCATCAACAGATGAATTCTTTCTTAGTAATAATTTATTCTGATCAATAATCATGTAGTGAATATCGGTATCACTGAATAAGTTGGCCAATACTGATTCTAAATCAAATGTGCTCCATTCTACCTCAACATCATTCAATGGCACCTTCAACATATCTTCATGATATGCAACCAGTATGTTATGGCGGCTATATAGTTCCTTGATCAGGCTCTCCAAAACTCCTCCGGATCCTGATTGACCAAATATTGGAATAAAGGATGTAATGAGAATTAATATTATGCTATGTAGAACATTTTTCATCTAAAAATAAAGATGGTATTATTCTCTTTTCTATATTCAAGATTCATGGGCCAAAGAACAGATTGCAATGCCCGTTCTAAATCATCAGCGGTGAAAAAACCGGTATACAATTCACTCCCAGTTTCCGGAGTTTCCAATATGATCCGGACATTAAATTGCCTTTCCAACTCTTCTAATACAGATTTTAAAGCAGCTCTTTCAAAGTGATACATGCCACTAATCCACCGGGGTTGACGATCCTGAAATGGCAATGGGGTGATAGATTCATTTGTACTTTTGTAAGAAAAGCCAAATTGTTCTCCTGCCTCCAAAAGGAAATCCTGTTCATTTATATTCACTGATACCTTCCCGGAATAGCATTGGACAGATAAAGAATCCTTTCGAAAAAACACATTAAATGTCGTCCCTAAAACTTCCACAATTGCTTTTCCAGCTACTACCCTGAAAGGAACGTCATGGGTTTGGACATCAAAAAACACTTCTCCTTTCATGCTGATTACCCTCTCTTTATCAAAATTTCTTTTGTTGAGAGAAACCATAGATACTGAGTTTATAACTATTTGGGAATTATCCGGCAGTACCACTTCCTTATGGGCTGCTTCTTTGGTAGAATATTTTGTGTAGCTCAGGTTCCAGTACACGGCCATGATGAATATTACAAATCCGGCGGCTACTCCTGCCCATTTACCAATTGAGAGAATTCTTACTTTTGCCTTACCTCCTTTTGTGCTTTCATTGATTCTGTTCCAAAGTTTCTCTTCCACTTCCGGATCGAGAGGCTTGTAATTGAATCTTAATCTCTGAACTATATTTTTTGCATCATCCATAATGTTCCGGAATTCAGCATTATCTGCATACAATGATTCCCAGAATTCACCCTTTTCACCAAAATGGATCCAACGGATGAAGTCCGAATCAGTCGCTAATTCCTCACTATTGTATGTTAAATACTTACTCATATGATCATAACACTTGGGAAAAGAGGAATTCCAACCCAATTCATTGAGAGATAATTCATATTTCTGTACTCAAAAATCAATGGTTTATTTCCATCCATCTTTCATTTTTTTTAAAGCTTGTGTTACAAGATTTCTTATAGATTGGTAATGAATCCCCATGATACTTCCGATCTCCTCATAGGACAGATTTTCATAAAATTTTAAATAAATAGCTTCTTTCTGCCTTGTTGAGAGTTCTCCCATTGCTTTTTCCAGTTTGTTTTGATTTAATCTTTGAGCTTCAAAATCAATCCACTGTTTTTCTACATTTTGTTGACTATCCGCCATGTTTAGGATGAATGTATCCACCATATCTCCGGCACTACTCTTTTGAATTAAAACCACCAATCTTCTGCGAACAGAAGTCATAAGATATGGTCTGATGGAAACTTCTTGGCTGAGGTTTTTCCTTTTTTTCCAGATTTCTTCAAATGTATCATGGATAGCGTCCAAAATTAAATGGTGATCCTGGGTAAATCGGATACCATAGTTATATAAATGATTGACTTCATTTTTATAAATCAACTCTAAAGCGTGTTTATCGCCTTTCCTTAAAGATTTCCAAAGCAATTCATTTGTCATATGGACAATGTGTAGCTGTAAAATTATAAACAAAATGAAGGAAAGTTTTAGTCTGCACAAAAACTTATTCTATTGAAAGCCCGTTCCATTTTAATAATCCTTAAAAAAAGTTTACAAAAAATGAGTACAATTGATGCAATGCTTTCTTATGTATTTAGAAAGTTGATCAACCCAATAGTTTCTCATTAACTTTAAAAAATATTATCATGCAAAAGAATATATTGTTTTTAGTGCTTATCCTTTTTATTATAACTGTTTTCACTTTCCAATCTTGTGAAAAAGAAATTGGACAATTGGAAAGCAATGAAATTGAGAATCTTCTAGAAGAAGCCCTGCAAGAAATTGCTTTGCAAACAAGATCAGGTTCCAATGGATGTTATGAGTTCATTTTTCCAATTAAGGTACAAATACCTGGCAGAGATATAATTGAAGTTAATTCTTATGATGAATTGAAAGAAGTGATAAGAAAATGGGCTTCCTCACAAAGGCCTGTTTCCAATATTGCATGGCCTCATATAGTTTTTCCCTATGATGTCATGACTGAAGATGGGAGCATTGTGACTGTTAAAAACCATGAAGAATTGGCCAAACTCAGACGCAACTGTGTCAATGATATGGACAAAAGGCCACCTAAGACTGCCCCCTGTTTTAATATCTTGTTTCCTATCATTCTTGACTTACCTAATGGCAACAGCATCAGAGTGGCCAGCAGGGAAGAGTTGAATCAAATCATGAGAAGGTATAAGGAAGCCTTTCCTGACAGCACCAATGGTCCTAAAATAGGATTCCCATTATTCGTCCATCTTCTGGAATCAAACCGGAGAGTTCAAATCAATAATGAAGAAGAGTTAAAGCGATTAAGGGCTTTTTGTGGTGGTTAAGATTGACATAATGATGCCCCAGGGAATACAATTGCTAAACCCGGGGCATTTTTTCATCAGAAGTTATTTTAATCAATTTGCTGTTCTGATGACCGTATTCTCCTGAATCCAGCATTCCACTCTAAAAGTGTCTCCAACCCTTAATAATCGCTGGAAAACATCTTCCCTGCTTGGCATATATTGTGAATATTGTCTGATCAAAGTATTGGCTTCCCCGGCAACACTGGGATCAATCGATCGTGCATACTCGAATTTATCAATAGCTGGCCAGGTGACCACCTGACTATTCCAGCCTCTCCCTGTACCACATAAGGGACCACTGGAAGCATACAGTTTACCTATAAGCATATAAGGTTCTCCCCAGTTGCTTTTATGGGATGCTGCACGAAGTGCAAATGTCCTCGCAGTTGGAAAATCCTTAATATCCCGGTAATAAATTTTTGCAATCAATAAAAGATATCTTGCTTTACGCTCGTCATCATCAGTATTCTCTACAAATTCATTGAAGTGCCTGATGGCTTCTCTGTATCGACCTGCATTATAAGCATCAAAAGCTAATTTTAATGGACCTGGAGGTGGAGGAGGCGTATAACACGTAGTTTCTTTAGCTTCTTTCAAAGTAACTACTCTAATATCATCCATCAAGCATCCCCCCCTAAGTAATCTTCCATATGCCAGGTCAATGATCTCACAATCCTCTGTGTTTTCTTCGAACAAAGTGTAATACTTTTCGCTATAATAATCGCAATCAAAAAATCCGTCGATTGCTTCCAAAGCTTCCAATCTTACAGGTGCATACTCATTGATAATTTCCCAGCCTTCACAATCTTTATCACATTCCTTAAGACCAAGCTTCACAGCTTCAAAGATCAATCCTGTATAATATTGTCCTTTTTCAATAGGAATGAGTCCCGCAACTATCCTGTCATAAAGTAACTTAGTAAATGGATTAATTACAAAATAATCCATTTTCTCTTTCTTTGCGTCCACATTCTTTAAAAAAAGAGTAAAAACTTCATCCTCATCTACAAAGTCGCTAAAAAAATAATAGTAGTCAAATCCCAGTCTGCCTGCCAGATATTCATCCCCTCCGAAGCACTCAGATCGTTTATTATAAATTTTTTGAATGGTATCGATGTATAACTTTTTTTGTACACTGTCATCGGTACGGTCAAAAAAGTATTTATAGATCGATATTCCATCATCAAAATGATAAGTAACCCTTCCATTGGAACCAGGTGCTCCGTAATAAGCCTGTTTCCATAATGGATATGCTTTTTCGAAATCACCCAATCTAATCTGATCTCTGTAAAGGACAAAAGCAGTTTCGACCTGCTCCCGAATGTATCCTCTCAAATCATCCAATTGGGTACATGGATTCTCTGGTTTCTTGCTGGCAACTTGTTGTCCTTCCGATTTTGTTTGCTGTACTTCAACCGGTTTTGGAGAACAAGCCCATATTAATGAAAAGCATAAATAATACAATACCGCTTTACCCAAAAAGAATGGATTTAAAAAATACAACGGATGAATTTCAGTATTCCTGTATTGCATCATGAATTCATGTTTGAATAAAAAAATTGACTTAATTATTTCAAAAACTACAAAGGCCATCTTAATGGGATGGCCCTTGCATTGAATATATTCTGATCAAAAATTAATTATACCGGACTTTAACTTTTTCACCAATCCAGCATCCCACATCCACGGTTTGGCCTTCTTTCAATCCTCTCATAAATCCTTCATCCTGACTTGGCATGGATGCCCGATATCTTGACAATTTATCATTGGCTTCTTCTGCAACTTCAGAGTCGATTGATTTAGCCTGAATATATTTATCCATTGCTGCGAGAATGGCCAGACGTTGATTCCATGAATCTCCACAATTACGGGCGGAGCTTGCGTACATGTCTCCTATCAACATGTAGGGTCTGCCCCAATTAGGGTTTAGGGCAGCGGCTTCTAATGCAGTTTTTCTGGCATTTCCTAATTGATCCAATCTACGGAATTCTATGGAAGCTTTAGAAAAAAGATAGCTGGATTTTCTCTCAGGGTCTGTTTCTTTTGCAATGGCTTCACGATACTTTTCAATGGCTCCTTGGAAATTCCCCTCATCGTATAACCTTTTGGCCACAATTTGAGGGTTTCGCTCTTCAAATTCTGCCTGCAACCGGGCATTTTCTTCTTCAGCATATTTCTTCCATTTTTCGGCCAATTCATCATGAAGCGGATCTCCATCTGTACAACCTTGTGCTTTCAGATTTGACAAAATATCTTTTATCACTTCGGGGTTGTCAGCATCCATTTCATACGCTGGGCGAAGTTTTTTCTCAAAAAAATCACAATCAAAAATTTGTCTCTCAATATAGACAAAAGTACCGTTCATCGCCGATTTCGCCTGGTCATAATAGGCTTTAAATCTTTGGTTATTGGCTATATTAAAATCTGCAATAGCATTAAGTTCATCATAAATTTTCCTGGCTTCTTCTTTCGACATCAATTCATTGGTATACATATAAACCACCACTTCAGCATATGGAACAAATATGATGTATTCAGCGTCATTTCCGGATAATTCAACGGATCTTTTCAAAGTCTCTGCAATATCCCGGTAAGGAGACCTGAATGTGTAAAACATATCAAATGCTTTCCTTCCCAACAAATAACCCACTCTTTTCTCAACACAATCCGAACCAGGACACTTTACCTCAATGGCACCACTTTCAAGGCAACCAATGGCTTTTTCGATCAAAGAATTGGCCATATCAGCGTATTTCAACTTTTTAGAATCGTCCGATGTCGTCTCAAATTTTTGCTTGTAAAGTANNAATGATAGTCTCTTTTCCCATCAGCAGCGGGAGCTACTTCATAGGCCTGCTTCCAATTTTCAAAAGCTACAGTATAATCTTCAATTTTAATGGCTTGCCTGTAAATGGAATGTGCATTCAAGGCATCATCTTTTTTGGAAGAACCTTCCCAGGTTTCGCATTGGGCTGTTAAGGTACCTGTAAATAATAAAAATAGTGAACCGGTAAAGGTTGTGATTAAGGTTGAAACTAATTTTTCCATCGTAAATTAATATTGTTTGTTTAAAAACATAATCAGCAAATTTAAGTCATTCATTCCTTAATTGGTATACATTAACATTTGTTTATGATGAAATTATTTAATTTTTACGCTTGCTAATCAAATCTTCTCTTCAAAAACCATTCATTATCGTTAAAAGTAAAACCAATATTGACCCGCAAATAGTCCTCTTGAATTGGTCCATTTCTACCCCTTGTACCCAACTCAAATCCTATACTTAAATGGGAAATTTTTCGCTGGTGGATAAACGGCATGCCCATACCAAAAGTTAATCCACGCGATTCTAAAGATGCGCTGTTTTCTAGACTGGGATCTTTACTATAGAAAAGACCGTACCTGTAATAAATCCGCTTCCAAAAATGAGTAGGAGATGTCCAGTCTGGCCGGTAGTATCCTCCCACAGACCACTTATAAGCATCAGTCAATTGGTCTGGATTTAATTCATTTTTATAGTTGGACCAGAATGTTTTTTCGTAATTGATTCCTATCAACCATTTTTCACCGGCCTGATATCCTACTCCTGCTCCCCATTCTCCGGGTAAAGTACCAGTACCTTGCAACCCAAATGCAGCAAATAATGTATCAACATTAACCTGTCTTCCAAATTGTTGGACACCGAGCTCAGTAATATTGGCCCGTGTTGAAAATGAAGTATTTGAGCCTCCATATATGCCAATATGTATACGCCTGGCCCCAGCACCATCCTGAGTAGCAGCTTTTCTTAAAACCGGACTAAATTGTAATCCTCCTGTCCAGTTAAAACCTTTGATATTATAGCGGGTGGTAAACACATTGTTATAAGCGTAGAATTCCGGATCAAAGATTAAATTTCGTTCATACTCAATATTCCCAAAGACATAGCCAAGATTGATCCCGGCTGAAACCGTCTTATATCGAATGGAATTTCCCCACATGAACCGGTAAGTTCCTCCCGTTCCAAGAAATACTCTTTCAATATCTCCATTGATTTCATTTCTTTCCAAAGTGGAAATATTGTATCCAACCCGGGTAAAAGGGACAACAGCAAATGCCATCGAAAGAGAATAATTTCGCTCTTCTCTTTCCAGAATTTCATTGACCACATTGCTCAAAGGAAATGCAATCGATAAATAATCCAGATTACCGCTTTCTACAACCTGAGAAGTATTCCCATCCGAAATTCTGGTCGAACTTCCGAACATCCCCATATCAAATGCTACCGTTCTTAACCAGGAATATGAAGCCGGATTAGATATATTAATATGATATAGATCATGATATATAGCATTAATATTACCCATGTTTCTCATATGACTAACACTATTTGGAACGGGATCTCCCAACCCAAATCGGCTATAAATTGAATGATCCCCAGACTGTGATGGGCCATTCTGCACGATCAATATCAAAAAATTCAATAATATAAAAATTCTATTCTGTATCAAGTTCAATATTATATTTTATGATAGCAAATAGTCCCTCCAATACAAGATGAGGTCGCAAAATTACATAAGTATCCAAATTTCTACTAATTATTTCTGCATCGCCTCCAGTTAATACCACTAATAGGCTACGGTACACTTTTCTCATTCTTACAATAAACGACCGAACTTCCATTATTGTACCCCAATAAGCACCATTTTGAAGAGCTTCAGTAGTACTTTTTCCAATGAGAGTATAGCTTTCAGCCAACTGGACTTCAGGAAGCATTTCTGTAAAATGGTGCATTGCTTGAAGACGCATATTTAACCCAGGTGATATATTACCCCCTTCGAAAACACCTGCACGGCTAATAAAATCATAGGTAATGCATGTGCCGGCATCGATTACCAACACATTTTGCCCTGGCCACAGTGTATGGGCTCCTGATACCGCTGCCAGACGATCTTTTCCTAACGTTTGAGGTGTATTGTAATTATTACTTACAGGTACTGGTGTTTTATTGTCGAAAATAAGCCAATGTATACCTTCAGTTCTTTCTTGAAATTTTGAAATATTTATATTGCGGGTGGAAGAAATTATTCCAAATTTTAATTCTTTATAGGGAAACAAAGAATCCACAAGAATATTTTCAAGTTTATCCTTCCCGGAAAATTCAAGAAGTTTTCCTTCCTTGTTAAACAAACCTAATTTAACACCAGTATTTCCGATATCTATGCATATGACCAATGGGAAGAACTTTTATAATTTAATGTTTGAAATGTCTGTAAGATGTAAAAACCATTGCCATGCCATGCTCATTACAAAAATCTATACTCAACTGATCTTTCAATGAACCACCAGGTTGAATGACTGAAGTAATTCCCGCTTTATGTCCCAGTTCAACGCAATCAGGAAATGGAAAGAAAGCATCCGAGGCCATAACCGCTCCATGGGTATCAAATTCAAAACGATGGGCCTTATCGATTGCGAGCTTGCAAGCGTCAACCCTTGAAGTTTGACCACAACCCATTCCAATCATTTGTTTATTTTTCACAATAGCAATAGCATTTGATTTTAAGTGCTTTACGCAAATATTGGCAAAAACTAAATCTTCCCAATCTGTATCTTTGGGGGATTCTAAAGTGGTTGTAACCATCTGTTTTATCGAAATTTGTTTAGAATCTTCTTCCTGCACAATTACCCCATTCAATAAACTTTTAAATTGATAAACAGGATTTAACCTGGTTTTTACCTTTAAAATTATTCTATTCTTTTGAGCTTTAAGTAAAGTAAGTGCTTCTTCATCATAATCTGGTGCAATTAATACTTCATAAAATACATTTTTTATCGCTCCGGCAGTTTCTAAATCCAGCCTGACATTAGTAATGAATATTCCTCCAAAGGATGATACAGGATCACAGGCAAATGCCTTATTCCAGGCTTCATGCACGGTTTTACCCATAGCCAGACCGCAAGGATTGGTATGTTTGATGATGGCAAAAACAGGCTCCTCGTCATCAAAATCCTGAATGAGGGATAAGGCGGCATCAATGTCTACCAAATTATTGTACGATAAATCCTTCCCTCCGGTTTTTTCAAAAACACTTTCCAGATTACCGTAAAAGCACGCTTTCTGATGAGGATTCTCTCCATATCGCAAAGGTTTATACTGTTGTTTGGACAATTTAAAATTATCGGCTAGTAGAATATCCTCATTGAAGTATTGATAAATACTCACATCATAATGAGAAGTTACCATAAAAGCTCTGCGAGCCAATTCCTTTCTTTCATCCAAATGAGTAACACCTTGCTTACGATGTAAAATTGTCATCAATTTACCGTAATCCTCCCTTGATGCAATTGTCACAATATCCATAAAATTCTTAGCTCCTGCCCGAATAAGAGATACACCACCTATATCAATTTTCTCAATAATTTCTGCAGGATCATTGGTCATTTGCAAAGTTTCTTCAAAAGGATAAAGATCAACAACCACAAGATCAATTCTAGGTATTTTATATTCTTCCAATTGCTCCAGATGTGTTTCTTCTCCTCTGGCTAAAATTCCTCCAAAAATTTTAGGATGCAATGTTTTTACTCTTCCATCCAGGATTGACGGATATCCTGTCAGATCCTCCACTGATTCTACAGGTATCCCCATATTCTCTATATATTGATATGTGCCTCCAGTAGAGTAAATCTTAATTTCGAGCTTTTGTAATTCTTCAATGATGGGTGCCAATCCTTCTTTATTATACACCGAAATGAGTGCCGTTGATATTTTTATTTCAGACATCTGAAAATGCTTTTCTGGTTAGCAAATCTAAATAAATTATCGATCTGTATACTTCATATCAATCAACCTTTAACTTCTGGGCATACTATTAAAAATGACTAAATGGGTAATCAATATTTTCATAACCGATGGAACGGAGGTATCCAAATCATCTTCAATAATCCAGCTTCGCGGATCCCCATCATATTCAACAAACATGTTCAATTTACCCCATTTGCGGTCGTTGATGAACCATTCATCTGCCTGATGTCCAAAACGTGTACTTAAATTGACACGAATTTCCCCTGAGGTAATTTGCCATTGCGACAGATCATTAGGCCATAGAGCCCTTGCAGTTACAACCAAACCCTGAGCTCGTGCTTCCCAAAAACCTGGATTGTTCTTTTGCCGCATAATAATATCACCTCTGACCCCAGCAAATGAAAACTCCCATTCTGTCCAATCATTTCTCAATTGCCACAGCACTCTGAGGATTCCATCATCTTCTTCTTCGCCTAAAACGACCCATTCATCTACCCTGTTATCCTGGACAACATGTACACCCGCCAGGTATTGAGCATGGACACCACAGCCTAAAGTCAATAATAACAGATTATATAATCCCCTCATGAATTTAAAAAGGCAGATCATCAAAATCTTTTTCTTCTGCTAAATTTTTAGGTTCCTCAGAAGGAAAATCAGATGAATCATTGAAAGGTGTTTGATTGGTTTCCCCTTCTTGAGAAAGAGCTTCTTCATTCATTTTTTCAATTTTCCAGGCATTCAGATTGGTAAAATACTTTCCATTCCATTCGCGTCCTCGCAGATCAAAGAAAACTTTGATTTTATCATCTTCCTTACACGAATCTATCAATTCGCATCGATCCTGAACCAATTGAAACTTTACAAATTGCGGATAATTTTCTTCCGTTCTTATGACAAACTCGCGTGCCCGAAAAGAATCGGTTTTATTTTCTGTATCATAAATTTTCTGAACAATTCCTGTGATTTCAAATGACATAAGATGATCTATTTTTAAATGTATTAATGATTATATACTTAATTTAATAAGCTTTTGCAAAAACTACACGTTGTTTTGATGATTTTCCACTGTACACGCATTTTCCTTCTTCCTTATTTCCATTCATTGGTATACACCGTATGGTAGCTTTAGTCTCTTCCTTAATGGCATTTTCAGTTTCCATACTTCCATCCCAATGCGCATAAATGAAACCGCCTTGTTCTTCCAGAACCTTTTTGAATTCTGTAATGTTTTCGACGTAATTCGTATGATCCTTTCTGAAATTCCTGGCTCTTTCCAGTAAATTTTGTTGAATTTCCTCTAACAAATTAACAACAAATGTTGCAGCCCGGTCGAGAGAAATAATATACTTCTCGCCTGTGTCCCTTCTGGCTATTTCCACTACATTTTTTTCCAGATCTCTCTTACCGATACCCATTCGGACAGGTACTCCTTTCATTTCATATTCAGCAAATTTGAACCCGGGTCTTTTCCTCTCATCTTCGTCAATATTTACTTTTAAATTTGAACCTTCCAATTCACGTTTAATCTTTTCAGCAACTTCCATTAATTGAGTATCAGGTTTAGGAATAGGGATAATTACTACATGAACAGGTGCAAGTCTGGGAGGGATGACCAAACCAGAATCATCAGAATGGGTCATAATTAAACCCCCTACCAATCGGGTTGAAACCCCCCATGAAGTTGCCCATACAAACTCCTCTGAATTTTGATCGGTCAGAAATTTCACATCAAAAGCTTTGGCAAAATTTTGACCTAAAAAATGGGAAGTACCCGCCTGCAATGCCCTGCCATCTTGCATCAGTGCTTCAATGGTATAGGTTTCCTCTGCTCCAGCGAACCGTTCATTTTCAGTCTTTGTTCCTTTGATAACAGGCATAGCCATATATTCTTCTGCAAATGAAGCGTAGATATCATGGATAAGTTCTGCTTCCCTGATCGCCTCTTCTCTTGTTGCGTGGGCAGTATGTCCTTCCTGCCACAAGAATTCAGCAGTTCTTAAAAAAGGCCGGGTTCTTAATTCCCAACGTACCACATTGGCCCATTGATTGATCAACAAGGGCAGGTCTCTGTAAGATTGTATCCAGTCTCTGTATGTATTCCAAATAATGGTTTCTGATGTGGGACGCACTATTAGTTCTTCTTCCAATCTGGCGTCTGGATCAACCATCAATCCACTTCCATCCGGATTATTCTTAAGCCTGTGATGAGTTACAATTGCACATTCCTTTGCAAAACCTTCCACATGCTGAGCCTCCTTACTTAAAAAACTCTTTGGTATAAATATGGGAAAATAGGCATTACTATGCCCCGTCTCTTTAAATTTTTTGTCGAGAATCTCTTTCATATTCTCCCAGATAGCAAACCCATATGGTTTGATCACCATACACCCCCTGACAGCTGAATGGTCGGCCAGTCCCGCCTTTTGAACAATGTCCAAATACCAATGGGAATAATTTTCTTTTCTCTCTGTAATTTCCCTCGCCATAAATTCTGTTTAATGTTTAGTTAAAACCTGTAAACTCGGTAACATTATGTTTTTCTCAAACGTATTATATTTAAGACAAAGATGTAAAAATTGAAATTAAAGTATTTTTTAACCGGACTTTTTACACTTTAATATAGTCTTAACTAAAAAATTGTCGCAAAAGTAATAAATTGCGCTTCAGAAACAAGAAAGTAATAAAACATGTATAAAAGTCTACTAAAATTTAAAGCGATGAAAAATATAATGAGAAACAGCTTGCTATCAGTTCTGCTGACTTTAGTGGCCGGTATGGTATTGGCACAGTTTGATGACTTGTATTATACCCCTGCCACGGAGAAGAAAGTAAGATTCAGCGATTATAATGCTGGCAGTGACTATGATTTCATCAGTACAGAACAAACTTATGGAACACAAGTTAACCGTAGTGGAGACGATTATGAATTTGATGATGAGTACTCCTATGCTACCAGAATTAACCGCTTTAGAAGAGGCGGAGGGTTTGATTACTATTCACCAGTTCATTGCATGAGTAGCTTTGCCATGATTGGTGGAAGTCCATGGGGTTGGAACGCTGGTTGGGGAATGGGCGGTAGCTTCATGATGTACAATAGTTTTATGGATCCATTTTGGTTTGATGCCATGAGTTGGAACCGATGGAATCGCTGGAATCGTTGGAATCGTTGGAACAGTTGGGGATGGGGTTGGAATGATCCATTCTTTGCCATGGGAAATCCCTGGATGTTTGGCCCCGGCATGAATATTGGAATCTATAACTTCGGTTATATGGGTTATGCCGGAGGTTTTGGAGGCTGGAATCCCATGTGGGGACATACTCATCCTATGATGATGGGCGGAGGTATCCTTCCAGGCAGATTCACAACCAATCCGAATGGAGCTGTATATGGATCAAGAAATGCAACCGGAGGAATTGCTTCCACTGCCGGCAGAAATGCNNAACACCGGTGGGCAAGCTTCTACCCCAAGGGTTATGAGTCCACGGACACAAGAAGGTAACCGAACAGGTGGTAACAGAGGTGATATCTCAACCAGGGGAACAGAGTCTTCCAGCATACGAGGAGGTAGCATCAATGAGGGCAAAGCGACAAGCATAAGCAATCGTTCAATAGTGAATACTTCACCCAGGAATACGAGCGCTATTGCTTCAAGGTCTACAACAGGTACGAATACGATGAGAGGTGAGGTTCAGCGTCCGGCAACATCCAGAAATTTGGGTACTGCGAGTCCTGTAACCAGAGACCGAGCTACCACAAGTCCGGCAACTACCAACAGGATTGCGCCAAGAAGTACTACAACGAGATCCAATGAAAGATTTGGAACAAGCAGTGGGTCTTCAATGAACAGAAGCGGATATTCGCCTGCTGGAAGATCAAATAATATGGGTTCAAGCAGGCCAAGTATGGGCTCAGGCTCAACCCCTAGATCATCAGGAAGTTCAATGGGTTCCGGATCATCAGCACCAAGAAGCAGTGGAGCTTCTTCCAGAGGTGGAGGACGAAGAGGAGGATAAATTATAAACATTACCTTAGTTAAAAACAAATAAGGGGATTGATGGGTACTACTTTTCAATCCCCTCTTTTTTTGAAAACCATTAATGAAAATCCAATATGCTTAGACTTTTTGTTTTTTTCATCTTTATAGGAATGGGCTATTCGACAATCAATGGTCAGGGACTTTCGGATGCTCTTCGACTTTCAACTACATTACCCGGCGGTACAGCGAGAACCATTGGAGCAGGAGGTGCTTTTGGGGCTTTAGGTGGTGATTTTGGATCTCTTTCCATCAATCCCGCAGGGTTGGGTGTGTATAGATCCTCTGAGTTTGTGATTTCCCCCGGCCTACTTTCCACATCTGTATCTTCCATTATGGAAGGCAACAATTTTTCAACCGACCGAAGCCGGTCTTACATGGGGCTTGAAAATTTAGGTATCGTGCTCCACCATAAACCAGCCTCTGGATTGTATGCAAGCAATCTGGCAATTGGTCTGAACAAAGTAGCCAACTTCAACCGGGATTTTGCTTTCGGAGGCCAAACGATCGGATCCATTACAGATCGTTTTCTGGAATTGGCTAATGGTCGCACATTGGACGAACTGGATGACTTCGAGGCATGGCCGGCCTATGTGGTAGGGGCAATTTATGATTTTGAAGGGGATCTGAATTATGAATCAGACTTTCTTCTGGCACCCAACCAGGCAGTTCCTAAATCGCAGGTTTCTCAACAAACCGGTTCCATTAATGAATTGTCAATTACTTATGCGGGCAATCTGGATAACAAATTTAATTTTGGAGTGGGGCTGGGAATACCTTTTGTTCGATTCAGGGAAATAAAAACATACAGGGAAGCCGATCCTGAAGGAAATATTCCATTTTTTCAAGAACTCGCATTCACCGAAAATCTTACCACATCAGGAACAGGCTTTAATCTCAAAGCTGGCTTCTTATATACACCTGTAAGAGCATTTAGGATTGGTCTTGCACTCCATACACCTACCTGGTATATTCTGACCGATGATTTTATTACCAATATGAGCTATAGTTTTACAGACAACACTGGATCTTATAATTTTACTGAAACATCCCCCGATGGAAATTTCAGGTACCGGTTCAATGCACCATGGAAGGCAATCATCAGCCTGGGCTCTTTATATGAAGTGGGAGATGTCAAAGGATTTTTTAGTGCAGACCTTGAATTCAGAGACTACAGGTCAGCCCGCTTTAACCTTGGAGCATACAGTAACAGCATAGGCGACATCCTATTTTCACAGGAACTCAATCAGGAGATTGATGCCACTTTAAATTCTTCCACTATCATTCGTGTAGGTACAGAATTGGTCTATGAAAAGCTGCGTCTTAGAGGAGGCGTTCAAATGATACAATCTCCATTCGCCGCTGATAGTAAGACCTTTAATAGAAATTATACTTTGGGTTTGGGTTTTAGAGAAGAGAAATTTTTTATAGATGCAGCTATGATATATTCAAAATTTGATGAAGGATATTTTCCTTATTTCACCAGTGATCAAACACGATCACCATTTATCATCAATGAAATGAACAATCGCAACCTGGTGGTTACCATCGGTTTTAAATTTTAAGGTAATACAATATTATTTTGAAAAATAAATCGGGGAAGCTACATTGTAGAGTGATTTACAAATTGCACATTTCTTAAAAGTATCAATTGTTTTGATAAGATTGCTCCAATCTCTTAACAATTTCAAAAGCCGCTGGGCAAATTTTAATATTCTTTACATTGAATTCCGGTCTGGAAGTAAATAAAGGATCGTCAGTATGTGGGAAATTTCGGCAGGCTTCAGGACGTACTTCATAAATTTCGCAGGCATTGTTTTCCTTCAAAAAAGGACAAGGAACAGTAATTCCTGTTAATTCACCATTGATATCTGTGATGGTGTATTTTCTTTTAAACTTCGATGGACTCATATTCAGACTTTTTGCAATTCGCTTTATGTCAGCCATTGTATATAATGGAGGTGTGGTTTTGCAGCAACCTCCACATTCCATACAATCGAAATTAGAAAAGACGTCATAATGGATTTTTTGCAGAGATTCATAAGGATCATTCATGTATCTGTCTTTTTTTAATCGAATTAGAAAAGATTTTAAATTGGAAACAGTTTTTGATGTTTCTTCCTTCCACTCTTTTATGACTTTTAAAGTAAAAGATATAGATTTCATGTTTTTAATATAGTTATGACAGGAAATGAACGAACAAATGTTCGTTAGTTTTTTTTATCATTGTGAATCAAATATAATGGGTATGAAATTACAAAGTTTTGTAGAAGGAAAATGGCAGGAAGGAAAAGGATCTGAAAAAATATTGGTGGATGCCAGTACAGGAGAAAAAATAGCTGTAGCCTCTGCTGACGGAATAGATATCGAAAGTGCTTACCATTATGCCCGTACAAAAGGCAATCCATCATTGAGGAAACTCACTTTTCGCGAACGTGGGATATTGCTCAAAAAACTGGCTATGCATCTTTTGGGTCTTAAGGATAAATTTTATACAGTCTCTTTTAAAACCGGAGCAACTAAATCCGACAGTTGGATAGATATTGAAGGGGGTATAGGAAATTTGTTTTCATATGCAAGCTTAAGGAGACAATTCCAGGATTCACCCTATTATGTTGAAGGCGAAAGTATTGATCTCAGCAGAGGCGGCCCTTTCATGGGTCATCACATTATGGTGCCAAAAGAGGGCGTTGCAGTACATATCAACGCTTTCAACTTTCCGGTATGGGGCATGCTCGAAAAATGTGCTGTCAACTGGCTAGCTGGAGTCCCTGCCATTGTTAAACCCGCAACTTTAACCAGCTATTTAACAGAAGCTGTAGTGAGGGAAATCATAAATAGCAAAATATTGCCTGAGGGTTGCATCCAGTTGATTTGCGGAAATGCAAGAAATATCCTTGATTTTGCAAATTACCAGGATGTAATCACATTTACCGGGTCAGCCTCCACCGGCTTCGCATTGCGGTCTCATCCAAATATTATCAAAGAATCGATCCCTTTTAACATGGAAGCAGATTCATTAAACTGTATTGTTCTGGGTGAAGATGTTAAAGTAGGAAGTGACGAATTTCAAATCTTTGTTAAAGAAGTTAGAAGGGAAATAACCGCAAAATGTGGACAAAAATGTACAGCAATAAGAAGAATTTTTGTTCCAGAAAATCTTATGGATGATGTCCAACTAGCACTTAGTCAAACTTTGTCTGCTACAACAATAGGAGATCCCAGAGTAGAAGGTGTCAAAATGGGGGCGTTGGCAGGTATTGAACAAGTAGATGAAGTGAAACAAAAAATAAAAGAACTTCTCAGATCTTCGCAAATGGTATATGGAAATCTGGAAGATTTCAACATATTGGGTGGAAACAAAGAAAAAGGAGCTTTCCTTCCCCCTGTCTTACTTAGAAACGATCGCCCATTCGATGCTTCAGAAGTTCATAATGTCGAAGCATTTGGACCGGTTTCAACTCTCATGCCTTACCGTGAAATTGAGGAGGCCATCGCATTGTCAAAATTAGGAAAAGGTTCTCTTTGCTCTAGTATTGTAACCGGAAATGACCAGATAGCTAAATCTTATGTTTTAGGTGCTGCAACCCATCATGGAAGAATTTTAATATTAAATAAAGAGTCGGCGGGTAGCAGTACAGGTCATGGTTCTCCCCTACCTATGCTGGTACATGGTGGACCGGGTCGTGCTGGAGGAGGAGAAGAAATGGGTGGTATCAGAGGTGTAAAGCATTATTTACAGCGTTGCGCTATCCAAGGATCATCCTCAACATTAACCGAAGTAACGGGAATTTATCAACAGGGAGGAAGATACAAGGATCCAGGTGTTCATGTATTTAAAAAACATTTTGAAGATCTGCAGATAGGCGAAACAGTAATTACTCATAAGAGAACCATTACTGAATATGACATTGTACAATTTGCCAATGTTTCCTGGGATCATTTTTATGCACATACCGATGTAACATCTTTGGATGGAACAACATTCGATCAAAGAGTGGCTCATGGCTATTTTATTTTATCTGCAGCAGCCGGACTGTTTGTAGATCCTGCAAAGGGTCCGGTACTTTTAAATTATGGAATCGAAAATGGTCGGTTTATTAAGCCCGTTTATCCCGGAACTACCATTGGAGTAAGATTGACAGTAAAGGAGAAATCTGACCAGGAAACCAAAGATGAAAATGATATTCCGAAAGGAATTGTAAAATTTTTTGTTGATGTTTATGATGAGACAGGCGATTCGGTTGCAATTGCTACAATTCTTACAATGGTAAAAAAGAGAAATGGCTGAACAGGGAAAAATCAAATACATCAAAGACGGAAAAACAGGAATCATTGAATTTTTCCATCCGGCTCACAATTCCTTACCCGGTGCACTTCTGTTTGATCTTAAAACGTGCATTGAAACTGCAAGTCAGGATGATGGAATACATGTTATTCTTATAAAAAGCAGTGGAAATCGCACATTTTGTGCAGGGGCAAGTTTCGAAGAACTGTCATCTATAGATAATGAGATAGAAGGTAAAGAGTTTTTTATGGGTTTTGCCCGGGTCATCAACGCTATGCGTAAATCAGAAAAAGTGATTGTTGGAAGAGTTCAGGGTAAGGCAGTGGGTGGAGGAGTTGGTATTATTTCTGCCTGTGATTACGTTATGGCAAACCAATACGCTTCATTTCGTCTGAGCGAGTTAGAATTTGGAATCGGACCATTCGTNNTTGGAATCGGACCATTCGTTATTGGGCCTGCAGTTGAACGAAAATCAGGGTCTTCAGTTTTTTCCATGCTTTCACTTACTCCGGGCATTTGGCGAAATCCAGAATTTGGCCAGCAATATGGACTATACCATGAAGTGCATGAAAGCACAGAACTAATGGATCACCATCTCAAACTTTTTATAAGCAATTTACAAGGTTACAGTCTTTCTGCATTGAAGGAATTAAAGAGGATTTGGTGGGAGGGTACTTCTCATTGGGATGATCTACTGGAAAAAAGGGCAGGCATTAGTGGAAGGCTTGTATTGAGTCATCAGGCAAGACAAATTATTCATTCTTTGATTAAAAAATAAAGATATGGACTCTTTAAAGCCAGCGCCATCCCAATTAGATAAAGAAGTATTAGTTCACGCCTTCTCTTTGATGTCGACTGCAAAATCAATGACCGAGTTATATGAGCAACATTTCAAGTTGGTTTCAAAATATGTTCACGCTACATCAAGAGGTCATGAGGCAGTGCAAATAGCAATAGGATTACTTTGCAAACCCCAGGATTATTTGTCCCCATATTACCGGGATGATGCGATGTTGCTGGCTATTGGGATGGAACCCTATGATTTGATGCTGCAACTATTGGCCAGAAAAGAAGATCCCTTTTCCGGAGGGAGATCATATTATTGCCACCCCAGCCTGAAAGAAAATGATAAACCTAAAATCATCCATCAATCCAGTGCTACCGGAATGCAAGCTATTCCATCTACGGGCATAGCTTTGGGTATCAGATATAAGGAAAAAACGAAACTTAACACATGGCTTCCTGAGGAAGCTCCGGTTGTAATATGCTCATTCGGTGATGCCAGCATAACAGAAGGAGAGGTATCAGAAGCTTTTCAAATGGCTGCTTTAAAACAATTACCCATACTATATCTGGTTCAGGATAATGATTGGGATATTTCAGCTACAGCTAATGAAACCAGAGCTATGAATGCTTTTGAGTATATCAGAGGGTATAAAGGTATTGAAGGGTTTACATTTGATGGTAGTGATTTTGAAACTTCTTACATGACTATACAAAAAGCTTTAGAGATAGTCCGTATCGAACGAAGGCCATTGCTATTACATGCTAAAGTACCTTTATTAAATCATCATACTTCTGGAGTAAGGAAAGAATGGTATAGAGATGATCTTGAAGATCACAAAAATAGGGATCCCTACCCCAAAATAAAATCATTACTGTCAGAACATGAGATTCCTGAAAATATAATTGTTCATATAGAATCTTCAGCCCAAAGGAAGGTAAATGAAGATTTTGAAAAAGCACTCCAGGCCAAAAATCCTGAACCTGCAGATCTATATACACATATTTTTGCCCCAACCCCAATTCAGGAAGAAAATGGCCTTCGTTCTGGCAAGGAGCAAAAAGAAGTTGTAATGGTTGACTCTGCATTGATTGCCATCCAGCAATTGATGAGAAAACACCCTGAATGCCTGCTGTATGGACAAGATGTAGGTGGAAGATTAGGAGGTGTATTCCGGGAGGCTGCCACACTGGCACAGGAATTTGGCGATGAAAGAGTATTCAATACTCCTATTCAGGAAGCATTCATTGTGGGTAGCACCGTTGGAATGTCGGCTGTTGAACTCAAGCCCATCGTAGAAGTTCAGTTTGCTGATTACATATGGCCGGGGCTGAATCAATTATTTTCTGAAGTTAGCAGAAGTTATTATTTATCCAATGGAAAGTGGCCAGTAAGCATGATACTGAGAGTACCCTGCGGGGCTTATGGAGGTGGGGGACCCTATCATTCATCCAGTGTAGAATCGGTAGTTACACAAATCAGAGGAATAAAAGTAGCTTATCCCAGCAATGGAGCAGACCTTTACGGAATAATGAAAGCAGCCTATTACGATCCAAATCCTGTCGTCATTTTTGAGCATAAAGGCCTGTACTGGTCAAAAGTTAAAGGTACTGAAACAGCGAAAACTCCTTTACCCAATGAAGATTACATCATTCCTTTAGGAAAAGGAAGGTTGGTACATAAAGCAACCGAGGAAAATATACAACAAGGCAAAGCTGTACTCGTCGTCACCTATGGTATGGGAGTCCATTGGGCGCTTCAGATCATACCTCATTTTAGTGGAAAAATCAGTATCCTTGATTTAAGAAGTCTTGTTCCATTAGATGAAGCTTTGTTATTTAAAGAAGTTAAGAGACATCATAAAGTGATGGTGATCACAGAAGAATCGAAAGATCATAGCTTTGCTCAAAGTCTAGCCGGAAAAATACAGGAAAATTGTTTTGAAAATCTTGATGCGCCTGTTTATATCATAGGTGCTGAAAATATTCCAGCGATTCCACTCAATGAAATTTTAGAGAAAACTGCTATGCCTTCCCATGAATACATAAAAGAAAAAGTTTCCAAGCTCCTTGATTATTAACAGATTTGCAAGAATTCAGAGATACTGATGAAAGCGCTTTCTACAAATATTGAGGAGGGTTCCGGGAAATAATTTTTAAACTATGAGTATAATTTTAATAAAAGCAATGCAACCCTCCCTACGTTTATTCGTATTTAATATTGTAAGAAATTTAAAAAAATGAATACTTAAACCATTAAAATCATGAAATCTATTATCACACTTTTTACCACTACTTTATTCCTAACCGGCCTGGTCATTCAGAGCAATTTTGCTCAGGTGAGAGAACTTGATGCATTTTCAAAATTAAAAGTGGGCGGCAGCGTAGAAGTAAATTTAGTGAAATCTAAACAGAACAAGGCTGAAATCCAAATGATCAGAGGAGATGCAGAAGACCTTTTGACCGAAGTAAAAAACGACATACTATTGATCAAGTTCAAAGATAAACTTGCATTCAGCGGAAGCAACCAATCCAAGGCAAAAATCACTCTACATTACAAAGAAATAAAAAGCATAGATGCCGGAGCCGGGTCACGTGTAGTAAGTAAAGAAGAAATTGCTTCCAATCAAATGTCCATTGATGTTTCTTCCGGGGCATCCTGTGCATTAGTGATTAAATCAAACGACTGCAAAGTAAATATTTCTTCCGGTGGTTCATGTTCTGTTTCTGGGTCCACTATAAATTCTAATGTTCAGGTAAGTTCAGGTGCCAGTTTCAATGGAAGTGATCTTAGGTCGGATATGGTTAAAGTAAGTGCCAGTTCCGGAGCTTCAGCCAAAGTGTGGGCAATGGAAAAAATCATCGGAAATGCAAGCAGTGGAGGATCCATTCGCTTTAAAGGTGAACCCAAAGAAAAAATATTAGATAGTGGAAAATTTAGCGGTGGAAGTATAAGAAATATGTGAATCATACTGAGTCAAGAGACTTAAAATAAATTGAAAGGAATAAAACCCGTTATGAGAAAATCATAACGGGTTTTTTCATTGTATAGTAATTTGAATCATATCACCTACCCTATTCAGATCATTTAAACCCCACACGCTTATCAATACCTTTATTCATTGGTTGTCATTGGCATTGAAAGTCGACGTTTTTGATTTACTTAACGGTAAGATATGGGTAGTTTAAATGTAACAAGGTTAAGAGGTAAGAGGCAAAAAGCCAATTATTTCCATCATTTACTCAGAGACATTGAGGCACTGGAAATGATGATTAACCAAGGCATGATTGAAAAGAATCCCATTCGAATAGGTGCAGAACAGGAACTCTTTATTACAAACAACAATCATTCTCCTGCCTACAATGCAATAGAATTATTACGGGGAGTAAATGATCCTCATTACACTACTGAAATTGGGAAATTCAATTTAGAAATTAATTTGGATCCTATCGAACTTGCTACAGGCTGCTTATTAGAAATGCATTCACAATTAAACCAACTCATCAGTAAACTTAAAGTTACAGCGGCCGGAATGGATACAAATATCCTACTTACAGGAATACTTCCAACACTTAACCCTTCCCATTTGGATATAAAAAATATGACTCCGGTAGAAAGATATGCTGTATTGAACCATGCGGTGTTAAAAACCCGCGGAGAAGATTTTAATATACATATAAAAGGCCTGGATGAAGTGAATTTACTGCATGACACATTGATGCTTGAGAGTTGCAATACCAGCTGGCAAATGCATCTGCAGATTGACCCTGATGAATTTGTTGGCCAATTCAATTGGGCGCAAATGATCTCTGCCCCCCTATTAGCTATCTCGGCCAACTCTCCATTATTATTTGGTAAAGAATTATGGCATGAAACCCGGATTGCTTTATTTAGTCAAAGCGTGGATCTGCGTGCAAATTCATATCATCTTAATGAAAGTCAGTCCAGAGTAAGTTTTGAAGAAAACTGGCAAACGGGCACCATTTCTGATATATATAAAGACAATTTAGCCCGGTTTAGAAGTCTTGTTTCCAGTGATTTTGATGAAGATAGTGTATATGCGGTACAAAATGGTCAGATTCCTAAATTGCGTGCATTAAGTCTCCAAAATGGAACAGTATACCGATGGAACAGAGCTTGTTATGGCGTTGGAGGCGGGAAGCCCCACCTTAGGATTGAAAACAGGTATATTCCTTCCGGCCCAACAGTTATAGACGAAATGGCCAATATGGCTCTATGGGTTGGCTTGATGAAAGGGAAGGGCGAAGAATATAATGAAATACATAAAACGATCGATTTTAAGGAAATAAAGTCCAATTTTTTCAGAGCTGCCCGGTATGGCATGTACAGCCAATTTGACTGGAATGGAAAAATGTATTCTGCCAAAGAACTCCTTTCTGAACTACTGTTACCCATAGCGGCTTCAGGACTACATCGATGTGGTATTTCTTCAGATGAAATTGAAAAATATCTTCAGGTAATAGAGAACAGAATTTCTCAGCATAATGGATCAGAATGGATGATTCGTAGCTTCAGGAACTTACAAAAAACAATGAAAAGAGAATCTGCCCTGGAAGTTATAACAAGGGAAATATTGAAATATCAGGAAGAGGAGTTACCCGTCGGTGATTGGCCAATTTTAGAACTATCAACGTTTCACAGATTAAATCAAGAGAAGAAGGTAAAACATGTAATGAGTACCGATATTTTTACAGTGGAAGGAAAAGACCCACTGGAATGGGTAGTGAACTTAATGTTTTGGAAAAACATTCACCACATGCCGGTTGTCAATAAAAAGAATAAATTATTGGGTTTAATCACATGGACCGATGTATTAAAATTTAAAGAAAACAGTGCTTCTTTAAAATACAGTGTGAACCAAATGATGAAAAAAAAGATTGTTACTATCGATTCAGAGTCAACGGTAGAAAAAGCCAAAACCATCATGGAAAAACACAAATTCAATTGTCTCCCCGTTGTAAATAATGGTATATTGCTTGGAATTATAACTTCAAAGGATTGGTGAACAATCATATTTTTCAGGGGATGGAATTAACAGATGTACGGGTGTCGTCACGAATTCTGAGTACTATAAAAGGCAAGAACAATGGGCCTATTTACTTTTTTTTTGCCGGTATTCATGGCAACGAAAAGGCAGGTATAAGCGCATTGCAAGAATTATTTCAAGAGCTTGAAACACAAAAGGATAATATTAAAGGGACTTTGCACGCCATATTAGGAAATCGTTCCGCCTTATACGAAAATGCACGCTTTATAGATATTGACCTCAACAGAATCTGGACGGAAGACAGAATAGCATACGTTAAAGATTCCAATAGAAACACTCTGAATATTGAGGAGCTTGAAATGCTTGATCTGATCCATCTCATCAATCATGAGATTCAGGACAAAAAAACACCTGTTTATTTTATCGATTTTCATACCACTTCTAGTCAATCCATACCTTTCATAACTATCAATGACGCTTTAATCAATCGAAAATTGGCTATGAAATTTCCGGTTCCGGTTATACTGGGAATTGAAGAATTTTTGGAAGGGCCTATGCTGAGTTATATCAATTATAAAGGTTTTGTTGCGTTAGGATTTGAAGCAGGCCAACACGAAGACCCAAAATCAAAAGAGAACACCATCTCTTTTATTTATCTGACTCTTTCATTTACTGGTGCTTTTGTAGAGCATGATCCCAAAAAGCATTTTTTTCATTTCAATCGTCTTGCAGAAAGAACCTTTCATTTGAATAAAGCATTTGAAATTGTACATCATCATCAGCTTAGATTCAAAGACAGTTTTCAAATGCTGCCTGGCTTCGAAAGTTTCCAAACCTTAAAAAAAGGAGAAACGTTAGCAATTCTAAATGGCCATCCGTTCCTATCTCCAATCAGTGGAAGAATACTTATGCCATTGTATCAAAAACAGGGAAATGACGCCTTCTTCATCATTCATAGAATTCCGGAATGGGCTTTAAAACTTTCATCCTTCTTACGCAAATATAAGTTGTACAAGCTCATGAGAATACTTCCAGGTATTCAAAGAGATGTGAACAATAAGAAAGTACTGATTGCGGATCTTAATATAACAAAATATCTGGCAAAATCAATTTTTCACCTTTTCGGATATCGAATTCAAAAATCAAACAATCAAAAAGTAAGGCTGTATAACCGGGAAAAAACATCCAAAAAAGACATTTACCGCAATACCCCCTGGTGGTAGTATAGCCATTTCTTTGCTATTCAAAAAGGATTTGGTGGAAATTAATTATTACACTAATAAATTCTTTGGTTATGTATTTATGATTATCTTTAATTAGCTTTATTTGATGGAATTAATTTGATATGATCTTCAGTCATTCAAAATAGTTTTGCAACAATATTATCTAACCATTTAAAACTTACATTATGGAAATCGGAATTTTATCCATTATCCTTGGAGGTGTTGCTTTCTGGATTTTAGGATCATTATGGTATAGCCCCATTCTATTTGGCAAGATGTGGCAAAAAGAAATGGGCTTTTCTGATGAAGATCTGAAAGGGGCAAATATGCCTTTGATTTTTGGAATGAGCCTGGTATTCATGATATTGATGTCATATGCCCTGGCCCATTTTATTTCCAACTCTTCAGGTATAGAACATACATTTCTGAATGGATTATGCTATGGTGCTTTTGCCGGTGCATTTTTTGGCACTGCCACTGTAGGGATAAATTATTTGTATCAGAGAAAATCCATCCGGATATTTCTTATTGATGGAGTATACATTACATTAGGGCTGGCCCTTTCGGGAGGAATTATGATGGCCATGAACTGAGCAACACATGCTGACAGAAATCAACCCAAAACTACCCATGAGGAATCCATCAGTGACAAAGGAATACTATGTGAATCGTTTAGGGTTTAAAGTACTTGGAGATTATATTGACTATTTACTTGTCAGTAAAGACAAAATTGAAATTCATTTCTTCGAATTTAAAGCTTTAAATCCTAGAGAGAATTATGGCCAAGTATATATTCGAACCAATGATATTGATAATTTTTACCAGGAACTATTGAATAATAACATTGCTATTCACCCCAATGGGAAATTAGAGATAAAACCCTGGGGACAAAAAGAGTTTTCTTTAATAGACCCTGACTACAACTTACTCACTTTTGGACAAAGTGTTTACATAGAATAAAAAAACCGCTGAAAGAAACATCTGACAGCGGCTTGATTTGAGTAGCGGGGGCTGGACTTGAACCAACGACCTTCGGGTTATGAGCCCGACGAGCTACCAACTGCTCCACCCCGCGATGTATTTTTTGTTGTAATTACTATTAACTACTTTTTTTCTAAAAACATCCCATCTCAGGTTGAAAAAGTTTTCAATTCCACAAAAGAGGATATTTCCCAATTGGGACGCAAATATACAAATGATTTTCCTTTTGGCTGTTAATATTGAAAGAAAATTAAAAAACTTTTGCTGGCTTTGCCTGTTGTTCAACTTATTTACTCAACAATTGGTAAAATAAAACCAAATGGAAAATCTTCACGAAACAAAGTATTCCAAAGCTACTTTTGGAGGGGGTTGTTTTTGGTGTACTGAAGCAGTATTTCAAAGAGTTGGAGGCGTGATTCAGATTAGTCCCGGCTATATGGGTGGCGCCAGTGCGAACCCTACTTACAAGGAAATATGCACCGGGAATACAGGACATGCTGAAGTCATAGAAATCATTTTTAACCCACAGCAAATCTCCTATGAACAGTTGTTAGAAATATTTTGGCATGCCCACGATCCTACAACCCTCAATCGGCAGGGCAATGACATCGGTACGCAATACCGGTCGGTAATTTTTTACCATAATGAAAATCAAAAACTCTTGGCAGAGCAATCCATCATTGAAGTGGCATCTAAAATTTGGAACGATCCTATTGTCACCGAAATTTCCAGAGCCACTACATTTTATGAAGCGGAACCCTATCATCATAATTACTACAATTCCAATAGCTATGCTCCTTATTGCAGGATTGTAATTCATCCAAAGCTTGAAAAAGTAAATAAAAAATTTCATCCTTTATTAAAAAATAGTCATGCAGAATAAATACAATACTTTAACTCCTGAAGAAGAAAGAATCATTATATATAAAGGTACAGAACGACCTTTTTCAGGTGAGTATGACAAGATGTTTTCTCCTGGAAAATTTATATGTCGCCAGTGCAATACCCCACTATATCATTCATCCGACAAGTTTGATTCTGGTTGTGGTTGGCCGGCTTTTGATGATGAAATTCGCGGGGCGGTCAAAAGAGTTCCCGATCCGGATGGACGAAGAATTGAAATCGTTTGTGCAAACTGTGACGGCCATTTAGGTCACGTATTTAAAGGAGAAAGACTAACGCCCAAAAATACAAGGCATTGCGTTAATTCGCTTTCCATTCGTTTTATTCCCTCTGAACAAGAAATATAAATACAATAATTAACCAATGTCAAACTACTCAGGAAATGCAAAAGACCAACTCCTTTGCATTTCATTGATTTTATCATTGATCCATACATATGCCTGTTGATGTAATCCTTCTCCGGATGTTGACTTTATGGGATCTCCAAACTCCAGCTTACATTCGGTTTTCCATTTTGAAAATTGCTTAAAATAAAATAAAACGAGATTCGGAATAACCCACAGGTCTTTGGGTGAGCGGTATTCACAGGCAACAGGAACTACAGGAAAACCATATTTAGCGGCTTCATCAAAAGTGCCTGGACGAAAAGGCAACGTACCCTTATCTTGCCCTACTGTTCCTTCAGGATATACCAATACGTTAAAACCCTCCTGTAATATTTCAACCATTCGACTCCGAGTCTTTTTTCTTGACCCCTGATTTTCTCTTTTTACCCATACCACACCAGTGAGTTCAGCTCCTTTATTAATCAATGGATAGGAAGCCACTTCAGCTTTGGCAATAACAAAAGCATCTACATAGCGACATAAAATGACAGGATCAGTAAATGAACGGTGATTACAAACATATAAAGCAGGATCTTTGATTGGTCCACCGATCTTTTGGACTTTGATGTTCAATACCCAAAGTGCAAATCGAAGCCATAATCTTCTCAGTCTAAAGGCCCGGTAAGGAGTATGCTGGAGGATTAACATCGACAACAGGTAAAGAAAAATACAAACAGCCATAGATAAAATAATGACCAATAAGCGAAGTAATGCCAATGGGTAACCCAACATAGTAATTTCTTTCAGAAGGGCTAAAGTACGATTTAAATCTACTTTTCAAATTACTATTTATCGGCACTACCCCATCGATAAGTTCTTACCGGCAGGTCAATAAGATCCAGAACGCGATCTACAATGGTATTGCATAGATCTTCTATGGATTTGGGGTTGCTGTAAAATGAAGGTGAAGCCGGACATATGATGGCCCCTGCCTGGGTGAGCCTGAGCATGTTTTCCAAATGAATCATATTATAGGGGGCTTCACGGGGAACAATAATCACTTTTCTTCTTTCCTTCAACATCACGTCTGCAGCCCTGGTAATCAAATCACTTGATATGCCCTGAGCGATCCGGCTCAGCAGACCCATTGAACAGGGACAAATTACCAAAGTATCAAAACGAGCAGAGCCTGAAGCAAAGGGAGCGAAAAAATCATCATTCTTATAAATTTGAAATGGTATTAAGTCCTCTTTAAACGGACCTATCTCCAATTCCCAATTGATTTTGGCATTTTCCGACATCACTACCGAAACTTGTATATTAGAGAAAGTGGCCAACTTCTTCATTAATAGATAAGCATATATAGATCCACTGCTTCCACCCAGCGCTAAAGCCACTTTTCTTCGAGACTCATTCATACAAAGAAATATATTGTTCACTGTACAAACATACCAACCAGAATAAAGTTACTAAAAAAGCGGCAAAATGACAATATGCCATACTTCACCCTGATCATCATAAAAACTATGCAATAGCTGAAAGCCTACTTTCTGGTGCGCATGCATGGAACGTTGATTTCTTCCAGAAATTTCTGTTATAATATATTGAAACGTGTGTCGATAGTAATTCTTCATAGAGTCATACATAGCTTGTACTACGCCTTTTCCGCGATAGGGTTTTGCCACACATACTTGTCCCATAATAAACCAATTTTCCTCAGTCAAATCCGCGCCTTTAAATTTCAGACCTTTAATCATGTTGACCATAGGTGCAATAAAAGGTACATTCGGCACAGCACTCTGAAGTAATACCAAAGCATAACCTGCCAAAATCTCGCCATCAGCTGCAATAATGTGGCGATATGGGCCACAAATTTTTCCCAATGCAGGCACATCATATACAATGGTAACAAAGCCCTCATTTCGGGCTTCATCAGGTGTAACCACATTTTCGAAATTTTCTGATTGAAGCCTGATGATGTTCTCAAGATCCTGCTGTGTCCTGTGCTGTCCTATATAAAGTTCAGGAATGCTCATGATCTGGTTTTATTTATGTTAAAGAATCTCTCCAATGACGAAAATACTTCCGCCAATGTAAATGAGATCCTCATCCGAAGCCTTTTTCTTTGCTGCCGCCAAAGCTTTCTTTGCAGAAATATAAACCTTACCTTGAATCCCTGCTTTCTCTGCACTGTTTTTTAACTTCATCACCGGAAGACCTCTTGGCACATTGGCTTTTACAAAATAATATACTCCTTGATGAGGAAGTAAAGGCCATACAGTATTCAATTCCTTGTCATCAGAAAATCCCAGAATTAAATGTACTTTGTTATACTGTAGTTCGAGGATTCTTTGCATGGTTTTCTGGATTCCCGCCTGATTGTGTGCACTATCACATAAAATATCAGGTTTCTTCCCGATCCAATGCCATCTTCCAATGTACTGTAATTGTTTACTAAAATCAGAAAACAGGGTATTGATTCTATTCCAGTCCATGGATATTCCCAGATTGGCAAGTATTACCAAAGCAGCAAAAGAGGTACTGAGGTTTTTGACAACAAACGGACCATCAATATCTAATTCCAATCGATTTATAATTGATTTTCCGCCAAAATCTACAGACCATGATGGAGAAATGGATATCATATCTTCTGCAAAAAATATTGCACTATTGCGTTCTGTGGCTTTGTTCTTAAATACTAATTCCACCTCTTGCTGTCTTTCACCAATCAATACAGGGATACCTTTTTTAATAATTCCTGCTTTCTCGCCGGCAATTTCATGTAAAGTATTTCCCAGAAATGATTGATGGTCAAATGAAATGTTTGTAATTACTGACAACAAAGGGGTAATAATATTAGTACTGTCCAGGCGCCCTCCCAGTCCTGTTTCAATTACTGCATAATCTACTTTTTCCTTTCGGAAGTAATGGAAAGCCAAAGCCAAAGTGATTTCAAAAAATGAGGGTTGGATTTTTTCTATAACCTCCTTCAAATCATGTATAAAATCAATGACCTCTTTTTTCGGGATCCATATACCATTTATTTTGATTCGTTCTCTAAAATCTTTGTAATGTGGTGACGTATAAATGCCTACTTTATAACCCTGCGCCATTAAACCGGCTGCAATCATGTGTGTTACTGAACCTTTTCCATTAGTACCTGCAATATGAATGGAAGGGAAGTGAAGGTGAGGATCACCTAAATAAGCACATAAAGAAATGATATTGCTTAGGTCTTTCTTGTATGCAGCAGTCCCCACCCTTTGAAACATAGGAAGACGTTCAAACATATATTTCAGTGTTTGGCGATAACCCATTTTCCTCATATGGCAATTATATCAATCAAGGTTTTGAAAAGAAAATATTAAGAAGTTTTACTTGTTTTTTACAAAGTGATTTGGAACCATTATGATATACATATCATTGCAATGTAAATACCGAAATATAAGTATCTTTCGCCAGTTTTATGGGAAAATTTTATGACATCATTATTTGCGGTGGAGGTGCATCCGGCATGCTTCTGACCCGGGAGTTGATAAGCAGGAATTTATCTCATCTGAGCATATTAGTGATTGAAAAAGAAAGTAAAAACTCCAATGATCGAACATGGTGTTTTTGGGATAAAGAGGATCGCTATTTTGATCATCTATTGTCCAATACTTTCACCCATTTTGAATTTTACAGCAAAAAATCCAACCTGCATTTTGACCTGACTCCTTACAGGTATAAAATGTTGCGCTCTGAATCGTTCTACAAGTATATTCATCAATTGATTGATGAATCCCCAAATATATCCTGGATCCATGCTGATATTCAATCCATTAAAGAGGTAGCTGACCATGTAGAAGTAAACACAGAAGAAGGGCAATATTATGGAAAGTGGGTTTTTAAAAGTTTTCCAGAAAAAAATTGGCAAAGCAAACCTCAGCTTCAGGTTGCTCAGCATTTTAAAGGATGGTTTATTGAAACCCGCAATCCTGCTTTTAATGAAAAATCAGCGATTTTCATGGATTTTCGTATACCTCAGTGTGAAGAGATCCGGTTTTTTTATGTATTGCCTTTGAGCAATAACCAGGCATTGGTTGAAATTGCGATTTTTTCCGGTGAACCACTTAAATCCGAAGAATACGATCCTTTAATCAAAGACTATATTACCCAATACCTTCAAATTGATCAATACCAAATCACTGAAGAAGAAGTTGGAATCATCCCCATGACCACTTATCCTTTCTGGAAACATAATTCTCCCAGAATCATTCATATTGGTACAGGTGGGGGCGCTGTAAAACCCTCATCGGGATATGCATTTAAACGAATGTTAGAACATGCTTCTCTTATCGCTCAATCCATTGAGTCACGATCCTTTGCAGGAAAACCTGATTCATTTTTTCTGAATAAATATTATTTCTACGACAGAACATTATTGGATGTGTTTTTAAAACAAAGCCGTTCCGGAGAAGTCATATTTGATATTCTTTTTTCAAAAAATAAAATCATGAAAGTTTTATCTTTTCTGGATGGCACAACGACTTTGGGTGAAGAAATTTCAATTTTTTCCTCTCTGCCATTTTTACCATTTGCTAAAGGTTTTAGCAGGCAAGTTTGGCAATATTACAGAGGAAATTGATAAGTATTTAAGCTTAATAAGAATTTTATCTGACCCTGAAAACAAAAGTAACTGTACCGCATTGCTCTGCAAGAGCGCCACGCTCAAACCGGTATTTCGAAGCTGCTTCCAGGGATAAATCCACAAGTTGTTTGTCGGTAGTAGTTGACCCTCTCTGAGTAAATCTTTGTGAAACGACATCGCCTCTGCTATTTACACATATAGAGATAACTACAGTTCCTGTCTTTTGAGAACGGTCTTCTATGGTTGGTTCGAATAGGACTCTTCGATCAGTTAGTCCTCCACCGATATTACCTGCGCCTTTTGCCAGATGGTCTAATACTGACTGGTCAGGATCACCGGTAGATTCCCCACGATCTCCAGACTGTTCACCTGCTCTTTCTCCTCCTGATAGTATTTGTCCAAATTTTCGCTTTTGCTCTTCCAATTCTTGCTTTCTCTTTTCCTCCTCAGCCCTTTTTCTCGCTTCTTCCTCTTTAAGGAGTCTTTCCCTTTCTTCACGAATTTCTTTTTCAGTGGGTTGAGTAGTTGTTTCCTGCTTTTCTCTGGCTGAAACAGGACTGGTTTTCTCTGTTACCTGTTTAATCTCTTCCTGATCTTTTTTGGCTTGTACAGGAGCAGCAGCCGGAGAAGATTCTTCTACAGGAGCAGGGTCCGGATCTTCAAGTGTCACTTCATCCTGCCCCAACCAGGAATCCTCAAACAAGTCATCGCTCCCTGCATCCACTTGCCCAAAATTAATTAAAATTCCTCTTTGACCAGGCGGTGGAAATTGATGGGTAAAAAAATTCAAAAAGAAAATAAGAAAGATTAATAAATGCAGGACTAAACTGGCTATCCAACCGATTTGCCTGTTTTTTTCTTCTCCCTGCAGTGTAAAATCTTCCATAGGGTATGGCTTGCCTTTTTATATTACTCACTGAGTTTATCTCAGAATTACATATAACAACAAAAAAACTACCTTAATCAGTTTCATCTACAACCGCCGTAAGCTGGTATCTCCATGCCAGATCCATCACTGAAACTACATGATCAACCGATGCCCTGGGAGAAGTTCTTATGATAATTGAAGCATTTTTATCCCTATCCTTCAAACCCTTTAACTCCCGGGATAGAGCCGAGATGTTGATCCTGGCATCATTATAATAAAAAATTCCAGCCCTGTCAATACGCACCGTATTGGTTTTGGCAGTTGAAGTGGAAGTTGAAGCACGTTTTCCCGGCAATTGAAGATTGAGTGCATTGGGTGTGACTAAGGAGGATGTCAGCATAAAAAATATCAACAAAAGGAATATAATATCAGTGAGTGATGACATATTGAAAGTGGCACTGACTTTATTTCTCTTCTTAATACCCATATTACTTCTATCCTTTTGGGGGTTGTGTGGAAATTATGGCTTTTACATCAAGAGAACTGGCGATCTTCATAACTCTGAATACTTCCTGCCACTCAGTTCCTGTTTCTGGTATGATATTTATTGTAGCGTTTTCCCTATTAGTTTGTTGTCTGATCTCATATGCAATTCTTTTTGAAAGATCTGCAGTGGTTGTCCTTTTTCCATTGACGGTTACTGCCCCATCTTTACGAATCATCACTGCTAAATCAGTAGGCGCAACGGTTTTAGACTCAGACTTGGGCAATTCCATATTGATTTGAACCAAAGAGGAAGTCAACATAAAAAAAATAAGTAATAAAAAAATGATGTCCGTTAATGAAGACATTGAAAACTCTGCACTGACTTTATTCCTTTTTTTCATGACACTATTCTGTACATTTCATATTCACCCGAATTGATCATTTCGAATGGTTTAAATTTCTCGAACCATTATAATGAAGATGGCTCCTGAAGAAGATCCATAAATTCAACGGTTGTTCTTTCCATTTTGAAAACTACTTTTTCCACATTGGCAACCAATAGGTTATAACAAACAAATGCAATGATACCGATAAACAACCCAAATGCAGTAGTGATCAAAGCCTGATAAATCCCGCCAGCCAGTACATCAGGTGTAACATTCTGTTCCGATGCCATTTTATAAAAAGCCTGGATCATACCGGTTACTGTACCAAAAAATCCAATCATTGGAGCAGCTCCTGCGATAGAGGCGAGGGTCGAAAGATTTTTTTCAAGTTTAAATATTTCGAGATTACCTACATTTTCAATAGAAGCGTCGATGTCTCTGAGCGGCTTTCCAATCCGCATAATTCCTTTTTCAACCATGCGTGCAACCGGGGAGTCCGTATTGCGGCAAAGCGCTTTGGCTCCCTCAATATTGCCGGCCATGACAGATGCTCTTATATTGTTAATAAAATTTTCATCAATCTTTCCTGCCCTTTTAATGGTAAGCCATCTTTCGATGAAAATGTACATAGCGATGATAGATAATACCAACAAAATAGCAACGATCACAATACCAACAGGGCCTCCCTTTGCTATCAGATCGATAATATTTTCTCTTACTGTCTCTTCGGCTGCAACCGGATTTTGAAATAAACTGAACATTGACAATTTTATTAAATTTTTTAAAGTGGGTTTATAAATAACATCAAAAACGATGGGCGGCGACTTACAAGTATTGCTGGCGCATAAAATTAATAATAAAATGATATATTAATGAAAATTGCGATGTGATTATTGTATTACAGCCACTCCATATCCACATGGGTTTTACATTTTATTTAATATTGTACTTTTTATTAAAAATTATATTCAGAATCAAAGTATTCAGAGCATATCATATAAGATAAAGTGGCAACCCATACCATTGCGCTTTACCATGTTTTTAAATGAAAATTCCAATATTCCAGATGATTTTTGTATATTCAGCCCAATACAAACAACATGAAAATAATCACTACATGCATTTTGGCATTTTTTTGGATGATTAGCCAAAGCCAATCGATTATTCATATCAAAGATGTTTCAATCCTCTCTTTAGAAGAGAACAAAGTCTTTACTAACCAGGATGTAATCATCAATGACGGAAAAATTTTGGCCATTTTTCCCACTGCTGGGTTACCCTCCGATCCTGGCACCCGGATTGTGGATGGGAAAGGTTTATATCTTATGCCCGGCTTAAGCGAGATGCATGCCCATATTCCTGTACCCCAGGACGATGATGATACATACGTCCGTGAAACTTTGTTTTTGTATCTGGCTAATGGAGTGACGCTGATCAGGGGCATGTTGGGCCAACCTTATCATCTTGAATTAAAAAAAGAAGTCGAAAAAGGTAAAATTCTATCCCCAAGAATTTATACCTCCAGCCCTTCGCTGAATGGAAACAGTATTCCAACAAAAGAAGAAGCCAAAAGAAGTGTACAGCTATATGCTGCTGAAGGATATGATTTTCTAAAAATACATCCCGGAGTCCAGCTTGATGTCTTCCAGAAAGTTGTCAATACAGCCAACCAATCGGGTATTCGGTTTGCAGGGCATGTCCCAGTGGATGTAGGTGTACGACGTGCCATTGAATTTGGTTATTGGTCTATTGACCACCTGGACGGATATGTTGAGGGGCTCGTTTTGGATGAAAACCAAACCGGTCAGGGAGGCTTTTTTGGATATCAGTTTACAGAGATGGCTGACTATGAGCTGATTCCTGAACTGGCACGTTATTCAGCAGAACATAAAATCTGGCAGGTTCCCACAATGAGTCTTTTTACCCGATGGTTCTCACCGGTACCTGCTTCAGATATGATTCGCGAAGAAGAAATGGCCTATATTCCTGCCAGGCTTCGTTACAGCTGGGTAAATAATAAGGAAATGCTCACTGGAAGTCAAAATTATGATGCCCATCAGTACCTTCAATTCATCCAGCTTAGAAATTCTATTCTTAGAGCGCTGTATGATTCCGGAGTTCCTTTGCTATTAGGTTCTGACAGCCCTCAGGTAATGAATGTGCCTGGATTTTCCATACATCATGAAATCGAGGCCATGCTGGATGCCGGCATTCCCATTGAAGAAGTGTTAAGATCAGGCACTATTCACCCAGCCCGATTCTTTGGTCAGGAAGATGTGTTTGGTAAGATTATGATAGGGGCCGATGCAGATATCATCCTTCTAAAAGGAAACCCACTTGAAAATCATCATGTATTGAAAAGACCAGAAGCCGTTATGATTCGGGGTCAATGGCTCGACAGAGCGTTTCTGGACAAAGAATTGGAAAAAATTAAACAAAGACACTTAAGTGAATAAGAAATGAATATGATACGAACTTGCTTATATGTTGCATTCTTATTGACCTTAATA
>JRYF01000747.1_pt1 | contig 64300 bp, 52 predicted proteins | sample 235331 | NCBI WGS metagenome assembly JRYF01 (sample SAMN03074217, study PRJNA261475) | activated sludge metagenome | biome: Wastewater Treatment Plant; feature: Wastewater; material: Activated sludge; isolation source: activated biomass of a wastewater treatment plant treating hydrocarbon... ... | reverse complement strand
TATCTGAGCGACGCTTCCCGGAAAAATCAGAAGTCGCTAGAATCGCAGGGTGGAGGGTGGGGCGTAATCCAACGCCGCCCTCGCGCGCACAGCGAGCAAGACCTCTTCCGTATGCGAACAGCAGTGCAATCACGATTCTCAATCGCCGACAGCGATCGGCTCGCCGAGTTTCTTACCGAATGGTGTCCCACGCTCCGCAGGAGGTGCGCCCGCGGAGTAAGACCCGCGAATTCCCGAAACCCCGCACACTCCAGCGCGTAAGCGTCCTGGAGTTCGCGCGCCTCAGGATTTCGACGTTTCGATTCTTTGGCGTTTACAGCCGACGGGTGATGCGCCCGCGGGTCAGGTCGTACGGCGAAAGCTCCACGCGGACCTTGTCGCCCGGCAGGATGCGGATGAAGTTCTTCCGGAGCCGGCCGGAGATGTGCCCCAGCACCAGATGCTTCTTGCCCGCGAGCTCGAACTCGCAGCGAAACATCGTGTTCGGCAGGGCCTGCACGACTTCGGCTTCCACTTCGATCGTCTCAGTCTTGGCCATACGTTCCTGTTCGGTTGTGCCGCGGGCGCCTGCAAATGGCCCGAGCATTTCTATCGGTCGGATCGACAATACGGGTCGATTCCGGATGTCCCGCCAGGGGCGACCGCGACAGACAGGGCTGAAAACCGCGAGCGGCTCGTCCCCGGGGTGCCGGGCAGGCCAATCATCGTACCCGAAAGGGTGTCCCCCGGCAACGCAGCCGCGCCGATCGGTCCCCGGCGGTTGACAGCACCGGAGGCGAGACTTAGCTTTCGCGCGGTCGAACGGCCGCGCGGCCGATCGTCGCGGAGGATTCAGCATCAGGAGTGTGTGCGATGTTCAGGTCAGTGTCTGTCAAAATGGCCCTCTGTTTGATCGCGGTCTGCTTCGTGTTCGGCGGGTGCAGCTCATCGCTCGTCGGCACCTGGGAGAATCCGGAACCAAAAGCCGACGCCGGCGATTTCATCATCAACAACGCCACCTTCAAGGACGACGGCACCTACGTCGCCAGCGCCCGCAAAGGGGAGGAATCCGTCCGTCTGGCCGGCACCTACGAATTCAACGGATTCAACCTTAAGCTCAAGACCCCCGGCAAGCCGGAGCGCAACTACAACGCGACCTACCTGATGATGGGCCCGACCCTCGAACTGCGCGACGGCGAGATGAAGCAATCGCTCAAGAAGAAGTAAACCGGCGAATGATCGAGCAAAGCAAAACGACCCGGGCCGCATCGGAGCGACCCGGGTCGTGATGAATCAGCCGATGCTGCGACCTCGCGCATCTCCACTGCGAGACCGTGCGGTCTAATCCCAATCCTCCTCTTCCTCCTCGGCTTCGATCGCCTTGGGGCGGCGCTCGGCCTGACCCTCGCAGGCCAGACAACGCCGGGCAAAGGGCAGCACTTCGAGCCGCTTGCGGGGAATGGCTCGCTCACAATCAACACAAACGCCGTATTTGCCTTCGTCGATCCGGCGGATAGCCGCTTCGATGTCCTCGAGCTGGGCCGCTTCGATGGCAATAAGCCCCACGGCCAGTTCATCCTCAAAACCCTCGGACGCCCGATCGCTGACATCCGGCAAGTCGCCTGATTTCTCGGCCAGGGCCGCCTGCGTGTTCTGCACCACGGAGAGCAGGCGCTGCCGCTGGCCCGCCAGGGCATCGCGCATGCTCGCCACCCATTCCGGATCGAGATTGGGCTTGGCCGGCGCCGCGGTCTTCTCCGGCTTCGGGGCGATCGGACGCGCCGACGAACTCGATCCCGAACCGCCGACGACCGGTCGCGTCCGTGCCACGGGCTTGGCTTTCGGGGCGCTCTTGGCGGCCGGCTTCGGCTTGGCCGCGGCCTTGGAAATGGCCGCGGACTTGGAGGCCGGCTTGGCCTTCGGCTTCGCTCCGCTGCTCTTGGCCGGAGATGCCTTCTTCGTTGCTTTTCGGGGTGTTGCCATCGTTGTCAATACCGCCTTGCTTGCTCCGGGTGTTGTGTGGTTCCGGATCAGCGCCCCGCCGTTGGCCCGTACAACCCGGAAGAATGGTATCTCCGGATGGCCGCGTCAAGCGACCGTCGGCCAAAAGTTCAGACCTGCTCCACGCCGCCGGAAATCGTCGATGCACACGGTCGGCGCGGCCGCCAGCGTTTCGTACACCAATCGCCCGCTTGTTCTAGCGTTTGCCTTTCTTCTTCGGCGCGGCGCCCAGAATGGCATCCTTCGCGGCCTTGGCTACGCGGAATTTCACGACCTTCTTCGCCGGAATCTTGATCGCCTCGCCCGTGGCGGGATTTCGACCCATGCGGGCCTTGCGATTGACCAGCACAAGCTTGCCCAGGCCGGGAAGCATGAAACCGTTCTTGGCTTCCTTGTAGGCCGTGGAGACCAGCGTGTCCATAAATTGGACGACCTGAGCACGGGTCAGTTCGTTCTTTTCGGCCAGCAGTCGAATCAACGCGCTCTTGCTCATTGCAGCAGCCATGTTCACTCCTTCGATAAAACGGACACGATGCCGTACAACAAACGGTTTCGCGGCCGATTTCGGCCGCATGGGCAGGACAAGTTAGCAATGTCGGACCGTTGAATCAATGGCCGATCCGCAGGAATTCGCCACAAAAACGACCGATTTCCCCGGACCGGGGAACGGCGGCACCAACGACCCCATCCGGCTCGACCCCAACGCGGGGCACAACGGACGGGGCGGATGCTGCGGAAAAAGACCCGCTGGCCGAGCCGGCGGATCATTCTTGACACGGCCGGTACCGGCCCCCTAGTTTCGACGGCCGGGAGTGAACCGGGGTCGGCCAAGATAATCACGGAAGGAGAAGAAGCGATGGCGATCGAAGCACTGCGACAGACGGAACTGGCGGGTTGGAAGGTACGGCGCGGCAAGGTCCGCGATATCTACGATCTGGGCGATGAACTTCTGATCGTCGCAACGGATCGGCTCAGCGCGTTCGATTGCGTGTTGCCGAGCCCGATCCCGCACAAGGGCCGGGTGCTGACGCTTCTTTCGCGATTCTGGTTTCACTATTTTGCCGACCGGTGCCGGCACCATCTGATCGCGGTAGTTGACCGCGACGTGCCGCAGGGTTTTGAGCCGATCGCCGATCAGATTCGCGGTCGCAGCATGCGATGCCGCAAGACTGAAGTCGTTCCGATCGAGTGCGTTGCGCGGGGCTACCTGGCGGGCAGCGGCTGGAAGGAGTATCAGCAGCGCGGCACGGTCTGCGGCATCCAACTGCCGCCCGGCCTTCGACAGTGTGATCCGCTGCCCGAGCCGATCTTCACACCGGCCACGAAGGCCGAGACCGGCCACGATGAGAACATCTCCTTTGAGGAGGCCTGTCGCATTGCCGGCCGCGAAACGATGACCGAACTACGTGACAAGACGTTGACACTCTATCGCGATGCGGCGCGCTATGCGAAGGGCCGGGGCATTGTGCTGGCGGACACCAAGTTTGAGTTCGGCCGGACACCGGATGGGATTCTCCTGATCGACGAGGTGCTCACCCCGGATTCGAGCCGGTTCTGGCCTGCCGATCGCTACGAACCCGGCCGTGACCAGGAGAGCTACGACAAGCAGTTCGTGCGCAACTACTTGCAGGCGCTGTGCGACCGCGGCGAATGGGACAAGACAGACCCCGCCCCGTCGCTGCCGCAGGACGTGATCCAGGCGACGAGCGGCCGCTACATCGAGGCGTATGAACGCATCACCGGCGAGCACTTTGAGACGTGACGGCCCGCGATCCAGCGCAGCGCACAACGCATCCTTCTCGCGCAGACTCCCCTTCGCTGAAACGCCTGCTTGGTCCGGTCAGCGTTGCGTGTGTCGGCGTCGGCGGCGCGATCGGGTCAGGCATCTTCGCGGCACCCGGTGAAAGCGCCAATTACCTGCATACGCCCTGGGCCATCCTGAGCGTCTGGGTGCTGGCCGGCATCATCACGCTGCTGCAAAGCTTTGTGACGGCGGAACTGGCCACGCGCTTTCCACGGGCGGGTGGCGAGTACCAGTATCTCAAGGAGGCGTACGGCGATTTCGCCGCATTCTTTTTTGGGTGGTCGTTCACGGTGTTCATCGTTGGCGCCGGCGGTGCGACGATCGCGGCGGCCTTCGGCGACTTCGTCGCCGAGCTACTGGTCATGGATCAGCCCTGGGCGCCGCCGAGCTTCGGCTGCGGGGCGATCCTCGCCGTTTGCATGATTAACGCGATCGGGCTGCGGACCGGCGCGGTCACGCTCAACATCCTGACGCTGCTCAAGACGGCAGCGCTGGTGGCCATCGCGATTGGGGTTGTGGCGGTGGCCGGCCGGATCACCTTTGCACCACCGCGGCAACTTGCCGAAAGCGCACCGGCGGCGCGGCCGTTCCTGGAGGCCTATCTGCTGGCTCTGATGCCAGCGTTCTGGGCGTACACCGGAGCGACGGACTCCGCCAAGCTGGCCGAAGAAACGCGCGACGTGAAGCGTGCCCTGCCACTGGCACTGATCCTGACCGTGACCATCCTGACGATCGTCTATTGTCTCTACAATTATGCCCTGTTGTGCGCCGTCAGCCCCGACGAGATGGCCGGACATCGCAGTGTGCCGGCGCTGGTGTTTCGCGGCGTGACGGGCTACCCGATCAACGACCTGATCCTGATCGCCAGCGCGTTGATCTGCCTGGGCGCGATCAGCAGCGTGTTTCTCGCCAATGTCCGGGTCACCTATGCCCTGGCCCGCGACGGACTGACGTTTCGCTTTCTCTCAAAAATGAGTAGTCGGCAGGCGCCGGTCGCATCCATCGCCGTCGGCGGAGCGCTGGCGTGTGCGTTCGTGATTCAGCGGCGGTTCGGGGAGATTCTGCGCATCTATTTTCTCGCCAGCGCAATTCTCTTCGGCCTGACCTATCTGAGTCTGATCATATTTCGGCTTCGTGACCGGCGCGAATGTCGCGGCTGGCCCGAAAGCGTGTTCCGCACACCGGCGGGCTACGTTGTGGCTGTCGTGCTGATCGTGATTGAGCTGGCCATCGCAGCCAGCATTCTACTGTCCGACGCGCGGGAGGGCCGGCGCGACAGCATCTGGACGGCCGCCCTGCTTGCGGCACTGGCCGTTTTTTACCTGATCTGGAAGCAGGTGTATCCGACGGGGCAAGGCGCGGAGAAGCGACGAATACCCGGAAACGACGACGGATAAGGAAGAAGGAATGGTCGTCAGGCGCCGAGCTTGCTGTGGGTGCCGTCGCACCAGGGAAGAGTGCCGCTCTTGTGGCACTGGCAGACGGCTTTCTTTCCCGCGTCGGTCACTTCGATCACGATGGGCGTTACGCCGGTCTGAAGCCGGGAATGAGCGCCGTCACAATAGGGCAGCTTCTCACTGTGGCCGCACTGGCAGTAGGCCTTTTTGCCGGGGCTTTCATCGCAGACGATCGGCTTCGATCCGTGTCGGGGATTCATATTTCCGCCTTCCTCTCTTGCTGATGCGGGACTTACTCGTCCTGCTTTTCGTCCTGCTCCGCAGGGTAGGACGCTTCGGCTTCGGGCGCGTCCGACTTGAAGGGCCGTCGATCGAGGACACTCACATCGGGCGGCTCTCGAGTCACGGAATCGGCACGTTGGGCGTCGTGATCGTAACCGAGCAGGCCGCGGCTCAGGTAACCGTCGCTTTCCATGAGGGTGCCCGGCGGCGTGACCACCGCGCTGACCGGCCAGCCGATCGTGTTTAGAAAGTATCGCGCGGGGCCGTAGCCCATGTGCAGATAGTCGACCCAGTTCCATGCGAAGACGTTGTCCGGCTCGTTTTCATCGCCGGAGATCGGAGGACGGTCGCGATTGCCCTTGTCTTCGAAGGGGTCCTCCCACCAGAGGGGCCAGTGAGTAACCGCCCCGTTGGCGTAGGTCACGTGCGACCGTTCCCAGGAGCGTGCGACCGGGCGACCGAACTCGGAAGCACCGCGGTAGTCCTGAGCCGTGGGCGTCGTCATGTCTGCGTCGATGGCGGCACTGGAGTCCTTGTAGGGATCGTTCACGTGGGCACAACCCGCCGCGCCAAGCATCGCAACGGCCAGCAGCAGAAATCCGTATCCCAGCCGCGAGCTGAGCCGGTCGAAGAGAGACAGGAGCTTGTTGACCCTCGTCCGATCGCGTCGCGCTGGGGACGATACGGGATGCCAGGCGAACGATTTCGGAGCGAAGGCGCCGCAGTCGATGAAGCGTCGGCGATTGATATCCCAGTGCGGTGCGTTCCAGAAGCGCGGATCCCAGACGATCGGAGAGCGCGATCTAAATTTCGACAATGTGTTCCGTCGCATAGTTTGGAGATTCCTCGGTAATGTACAGGTTGTGTGGATGCGACTCCGTCATGCCGGCGCCAGACACCCGGACAAATCGGGCATTCGCCCGGAGGTCTTCGATGCAGGCCGCGCCACAGTATCCCATGCCGGCCCGAAGACCGCCAACGAGCTGATACGTCAGCTCCGCGAGCCGCCCACGATAAGGCACCCTGCCTTCGACGCCCTCGGGCACGAGCTTGTCCCGGTCGGACTCGCCCTTCTGACTGTATCGGTCGGCACTGCCTGAAACCATTGCCCCGAGCGAGCCCATGCCGCGATATTCCTTGAAACGCCGGCCTTTCCAGTAGATCACGCTGCCCGGGCTTTCTTCGAGCCCGGCGAAAAGGGAGCCCATCATCACCGCATGGGCACCGGCGGCGATGGCCTTGGTGATGTCGCCGGAGAAGCGGATTCCGCCGTCGGCAATGACGGGGATGCCGGCATCCTGTGCGACGGCGACGACATTGAAGATGGCGGTCATCTGCGGCATGCCGACGCCGGAAACGATTCGAGTGGTGCAGATTGAGCCGGGCCCGATGCCGACCTTGAGGGCGTCGGCGCCGGCGTCAATGAGTTCCTGCGCGGCTTCGGCCGTGGCAATGTTTCCGGCGATCAGGTCGATGTCGTAGCGCTTGCGGATATCGCGAACGGTGCGGATGACGTTCTCGCTGTGTCCGTGGGCACTATCGACAGCGATGACGTCGACGTCGTTTTCGATGAGGGCGGCGACGCGCTCCAGATCATTCACGCCGACGGCGGCACCAATGCGAAGGCGGCCGCGTGCGTCGCGGCAACTGTTGGGAAACTCCCGGTTCTTGTCGATGTCCTTGATGGTGATCAGGCCGACGAGCTTGAAATCGCCGTCGACGAGCAGGAGCTTCTCGACCTTGTGGCGCTGGAGTATGCGATCCGCATCGTCGAGCGATGTATTCGGCGGCGCGGTGACCAGGTTCTCCTTGGTCATCACGTCCGAGACAGGCAGCGTCGCGTATTTCGGTTTATTCGAGTTCTGGCGTTTGGACGAATCGTGCGGCCCGTGCTCCATGAATTTCATGTCGCGCCGGGTGAGGATGCCGACCAGTCGGCCGTCCTCGTGCGTGATGGGCACGCCGGAGATGTTGTGCAGGCGCATCAGCTCGGCGGCGCGTTCGACTGTGTCATCCGGACGAAGCGAGACCGGATCGAGAATGACACCGTTGGCACTGCGTTTGACTTTATCGACCTCGCGGCACTGGGCCTCGATCGACATGTTCTTGTGGATGATACCGATGCCGCCTTCCTGCGCGAGTGCGATGGCCAGACTGGCCTCGGTGACGGTGTCCATCGGAGCGGAGATCAGTGGGATGTTGAGCGGGATGTTGCGGGTCAGGCGGGTTCGGACATCGGCATCCCGGGGAACCACACTGCTGCGCGCGGGAACCAGCAAAACATCGTCGAAGGTGATGGCGTCCCCAATGATCTTGTGGTGCATGACCGGTTACCCTGGTCGCGGTGAGTGTAACGCACGGCATGTTCGATCGCAAGATGATGCCGACTCTCCGGCGGCTTCATTGTGAGCTGCCCGGCGGCGGCGCGGGGGTCAGTTCGGGAAAGCGGTGCTCTAAGTCTGCCCAGACCGATCGATCCGAATACTGAGCACGCAGGCGTCGGAGGCCCTCAATCGCGAGGGTGCGATCCGGCGCGATCTCCAGAAACCGCTCCATCGCAGACCGCGACGCTTCATCTTCTCCGGCGGCGAGATGGGCTCGGATCAACAGAAACCATGCGTCGGGCAGATCGGGTACGAGTTCCAGGGCGCGGTGACAACCTGTGACGCCGCGCTGAATGTACCGATCGCCGGTCAGGAGAGAATTGGCCAGCTCTAGGTAAAGTCCGGCGATTGCGACATCGTAGGGGTCCTGCACGGCAGTTGGGTCCGGCGATTGTATCATTTCGCGGGGGAAGATGGCCTTCAACTGGTCTCGCGCTTCGGCTTCGCGCTGCGCAGACAGCAGCACAATGGCCCGGGTGCGACCGAGCGAGACATCCTGCAGGATCGTGTCGCGATCCGCCGGGCCATAGGCGATGGAAAAGGCCTGTGCGAGCAAATCGAGGCAGGCCTCGGTCTGGTCGATCGGGTCGCTGGAGAAGAGGTATCGCACCTCTTCGTGAATGGCCGCACTGTGCCCGGCGAAGAGCCGCGGACCAGCGGCCTCGTACATCCGGCGGGCGTTCTGTGCCAGAGAGATGGCTCTGGGAAGCTGCCCGCTGACGGCGTGAATCATGGCGAGCAGTCTCCAGCTTTCGGGTGAAAGTCGATCGTTCCACTGCGACGGTAGAAGGGGCAGATCGTGATCGGCCGTGCGATGAAGCTGCTCCAGGACCTCACCGACCCCGGACATGCCGATCAACCGCTGGACCAGCGGCAGGAATCGCGCTTCGACCTCGCCGCCGCGCATCAGGGAGCGCAACCAACTGAGTCGGTCCGTCAGAGAAGCGCCACCGTCGACGACCCATAGATGTTCGACGCGTTCGATGAGAAAGGGTTCGTCTTCCCGTGCCTGTCGCAGCGCCAGGAGAAAGCGTTCCTGGCAGTGGGCTTCGTTGGCGGACTCGCCGCGTCGCTGGTAGGCGCGTGCCCGATTGAGTTCCAGTTCGGCTTCCAGCCGCGAGGCGCGCAGGAATCTCGGGGCCGCCTGTTTGAGGCGATTCAACCGTGCGAGCGCTTCGCTCGTGATTTCAAGCTGTTCGTTCGTCGGGGCTTCGGAACCAGCGGCCAGAAGCTGATCGAAGGACTGCGAGCGTGCCATAATTGCGTACATGGCGGCGAGTGATCTGCGAAAGGGGTCCAGGGTATGCGCCGCGGCGAAGTCGGACTGTGCGACTGCGTCTGAAAAGTCTGCCTGTTCCATTCGGCGGCCGGCTTCAAAATAAGCGCGAGCGGCAAGCCAGTCCTGAATGCCGCGGTGACCCAGCAGGAGGGCCGCGAAGCAGACGGCAGCGCCAAAAAGCCGAACGGTCGGACGCGCCAGCGGTTTTTCGTCGGGGATCGGCGGTCGCTGCGGTGTTTCTTCGCGCACGAGCGCCCACAGGCACGCCCAGACGGTGAGGAAAATCGGCATCGCGCCGGGTTCGCGGATGGCGGGCGTCCCGCAGGCCTCGACGACCATCGCCACGAGCGCGGCAGCACTGAACATGGCGAGACGCCGATTGCCGACGGCAGCGGGAGTGTCTCGAAGGTGATCGCAGTATTGCATCGCGCGGTAGAGAGGAATGGCTAGCGCAAGCAGGAAGGCGATCGCCCCGACCAGTCCGACGTCGGCCAACAGTTCGAGAAATTCGTTATGGGCGTGGCTCGGCCAGCTTGTTTCATCGAGCCGCATGATGCTGGGGTCGTCGAGTTGATCCTCTCGGGCGAACTGACCCGCAAGGACAGAGTATGCGCCGTCGCCGTTGCCACCGACGGGCTTTTCGAAGAACAGTCGTATCGCGTAGGGCCATTCGTAATCGAGCCGGGCGCGGATGGAATGGGCGCGCTGGCCTACGGAACCCTCGGTCCGTGCCTGCTGCAACGCGATGACTGCCAGACTCAAGAGAAGGAGCAGTACCAGGGCCACGGTCCAGCGTCGTTTTCGCGAGCAATACAGGAGGATGATCGTGCACAGTCCGGCAGCCACGCCTGTCGCCGCGGAACGCGAGCGCGTCAGCACGAGCGCCGCCACGGTAGAGATACCGGCGACGAGAAGGAATGCCTTAATCAGGATGTCGTGGCGTGCGGCGGGTTGATGCGGACGTTGAGCGCTTCGGCTGGTCAACACCCCGGCCGAAAGGAAGACACCCGGAAGAAGACAGGCGGCCAGCCAGAGTTCATTACCGATCGGGTAGCGCATTCTGGCAGATGGCACATCCGGCAACACACGAGCGACGTGGTACCAGAGCCCGACGACGGCCATGAGGCCCAACGAGCAGGCCACTGCTGTGCAAAGCGTTCGTGCATACTTCGAGGGCAGCAGGGCCGCGATCGGCCACCACCATGCGAGCTGGAGTACGCGGAGGATGGTCTGTCCCTGACAGACATCCGGCGCGTGCGAGAACATTGATGCCAGGAAGCTGACCGCGACGAGAACGATCCACCAGAAGAACGGGCTGGCGGCGCGGTCTCGGAACTCGAGCAGGTCTTCCAGCGAGAGCCGGGTACGGACCTGACCCACGAGCAGGTGCATGCCGGCGAGGATGGCCAGGGCTGCTGCACCGAGGCAGAAGATGAGATTGCGAATCTCGACACCTCGCGCCGTCGGAAACTTGCCGCCCAGCGCGAGTGCGTCGACAACCGAACGGAGCAGCGAGGTATCTTGCAGATGCTTGTCGGAAAAGCGCGGAGGACTGTTGAGAAGGCAGATACCGACGAGCGCCACGACGACGACCGCAAGGATGCCTGCGCCGAAGGGTGACGGGGCAATTACCTTGCTTACCGGGATCTCAGGCGAGTTGTCGGATGGCATGTTGCAGATTCTCGCTGGCGATCAGTTCGATGCCTGCGGCCGGTTTGACGGAAGCGTCCGCCGCGCCCCGGGGCAGGATGAAACGGGAAAACCCCACGCGGGCCGCCTCGCCGATCCGCTGTCGAAGATGGTGCACCGGCCGCAGTTCCGCGCCCAGCCCCAATTCACCGCAGACGACCGTGCCCACAGGAAGACTTCGATTCGTCAGGGTGCCGAGGACGGCGAGGGCGATGGCCAGGTCCGCGGCGGGCTCACTTACACGCACGCCGCCTACAACGTTGACGAAGACATCCTGATCACCGAGGACGCAGTCAGCGTGTTTTTCCAATACGGCGAGGATCATCGCCACGCGCGCGGCATCGACGCCCGTCGCTTTTCGCTTGGCGGCACCGAAGACGGACTGGGCACAGAGCGCCTGCACTTCGACGAGAAGCGTGCGCGTGCCCTCGCAGGCGGCGAGGATCACTGAACCCGGCCGGGCCTCGCGCTGGTTTTGCAGAAAGAGCCGTGACGCATCCTCGACCGGCCGGAGGCCCGCGTCGGTCATCTCGAAAATACCGAGTTCGTCTGTGGAACCGAACCGGTTCTTCACGGCACGAATCAGCCGGTGGGCGTGATATCGATCGCCTTCGAAGTATGCCACGCAATCGACGAGATGCTCGAGGATCATCGGTCCGGCGATCGCGCCTTCCTTGGTGACGTGACCGACGAGCATCAGGGCAAAACCGAGCTGCTTGGCCAGCCAGATGAGGCGGGCGGCACTGTCGCGCAGTTGCGTGACTGATCCGGGGGCTGCGGCCGCGTCGGGACGATAGACCATCTGAATTGAATCAACGACGACCACATCGGGCCGCTCGTTGTGCAACAGATTGCAGATGATATCGAGATTCGACTGCGCCGCGGCGAGCATGGCCGACTGATCGCCGCCGAGCCGCGCGGCGCGGAGGCGAAGCTGCCCGAGCGATTCTTCGCTGCTAATGTAGATCGTCTTACGTCCGGCGCTGGCGAGTGAATGACCGACCTGAAGAAGCAGTGTCGATTTGCCAATGCCCGGATCGCCGCCGATGAGGATCGCCGAACCGGGAACGATACCGCCGCCGAGGACGCGGTCGAATTCGCTGATTCCGGAAATGAATCGCCGCGTGGCATCGGGCTGTACCTTCGAGATCGGCACGAGGATGTCGGTAGGTGTGGAAGCAGTGCCCGATTCAAAGTCGCCGCGCTGCAACGGGATTGCCGGCCGATGCCGGTCTTCGGCTGCGTCCTGCACGACCTGCTCGACGAGGCAGTTCCACTCGCCGCAGTCCGGGCATTTGCCCATCCACTGGGCGTGAATGCGCCCGCAGCTTTCGCAGATGAATTGGGTATGTTTGCGTGCCACGACTCTCCCGAGAGCGAAAGTCAACTCGTTTTCCATTCGCTCTCAGGGATTTCAGCACCAAGCAGGATACTACGCAACGTGCCAAGGGGCAGTTGCCGACCGCGATGATCGGGAACGACCGCCTGAAGCCCACTAGAAGGGTGACGCCATTATCGATGGCTGCCGCGTTGTGAGACGAGAACGAAACCATAACGACGCAAGATCGACTCGACTTCTCGCGCGTTCATCCGACGGATTCGCTCGCCCATCAGACGACAATCTCACGTGTGATTGCGCCGGGATCAAGGTCCAAGGGATTCGGCTCCAGGTAAAGCTCGATGGCCTCATGGATGTTGGCCAGCGCCTCATCCTCCGTCTCGCCTGCGGAGGCGCAGCCCGGCAGTTCCGGGCACCAGACGGCCCAGTCATGGGTCTCTGGATCGGGTTCAAGAACTACACGCCATTTCATCGGGTATCCTCAAGAGATTGGGGTATCCTCAAGAGATTGCCTTGGCATCGCACACCTTCGGCCTAGCACTCCTCAGCAGAATATTATATCACACAGACAACGGACAGGAACACCACGATGGCCGTCAATCAATCACCGATGTATCGCAAGGCCGAGGAGCGGTACCGCTCCGCGTCGTCGCCGTCTGAGAAAGTCGCGGCGCTGGAGGAGATGCTCCGGCTGGTCCCGAAACACAAAGCCAGCGAGAAACTTCAGGCGGCGCTCAAGCAAAAGCTCAAGAACGCCCGCGATGAGATGCAAAAAGGCGGACACGCCAAACACGGCGGCGGCCATCACGACACCTACCAGGTGCCCAAGCAGGGTGCGGGGCAGGTCGTTCTGCTCGGTGAGGCGAATACCGGCAAGAGCAGCATCCTTGCGGCGCTGACCTCGGCAAAGGTCGAAGTGGCAGACTTTCCCTTCAGCACGCACGCCGCCGTCCCCGGAATGGCCCATCATGAAGACGTGCCCATCCAGCTGGTCGATATGCCGCCGCTCATGGCCGGCCACGCCCAGCCGGGCATGATCGCCGCCTACCGCGCCGCTGATGTCATCCTGCACGTCATCGACCTTTCCGCGATCGAGCTGATCGACCAGTACGAGCGCCCACTGGCGTGGCTGCGCGAACACAACCTTCGGCCCGTCTCGCAGGCGGATCTGGAGTTCGACGAAGATGAAGATGCTGCGCTGCCCAAGCGCTTGCTCGTCGTCGCCAACAAGAGCGACACGCCCGGCGCGGCGGACAATCTCGAAGGTCTGAAAGAACTGGTCGGTCCCGACCTGACGATCCTCCCCATTTCAGCGAAGCGCGGCGACGGCCTGCCGGAGATGATGAAGGCGCTCTACGATCTGCTCAGCGTCATCCGTATCTATGCCAAGAAGCCCGGCAAACCCGTGGATAAGGAATCGCCATTCATCCTCCCCGTCGGCGCGACGGTCCACGATATGGCCCACCTCGTGCACCGCGACCTCGCGGAGAAATTGAAGAGTGCCCGAATCTGGGGCGGCACCGTCCACGACGGCCAGCAGGTCCACGCGACGCACGTACTGACGGACAAGAACGTCGTTGAGCTGCATTTTCCATGACCGCACAGCGTCCGCTTGCAGCTCGTTCTGTCATGCTGTCGAGACAATGCGTCGTCACCTGCGAGCGATGATGCTGCTGCGTTTTCTCGACCACTTGCTACAATCCCCGCCATGCCGACGCCGCCGGTATCCATTATCGTGCCGACTTACAAAGAAGCGCTGAACATTCCCATCCTCGCCCGGCGGCTCTTCGACGCCCTCGCGAAGGCCGGCCTCACAGGCGAACTGATCTTCGTCGACGACAACAGCCGCGACGGCACCGAGGAGGCCGTCGCCGAATTGGCCCGCGAACTGCCCGTGCGGCTCATCACGCGCACCGACGAACGCGGCCTGTCCTCCGCCGTCGTCCGCGGCTTTCACGAGGCGAAGCATGACGTGCTGCTCTGCATGGACGCTGACCTGTCCCACCCGCCGAAGTCCGTACCGGATGTGATCGCGCCGATCGCCGAAGGCCGCGCCGACTTCTGCATCGGCTCGCGCTACGTCGCCGGCGGCCGCACGAAGGAGGACTGGGGCTTCTTTCGATGGCTTAACTCAAAGGTGGCAACTCTGCTGGCCCGGCCGCTCACATCCACGAGCGACCCGATGGCCGGCTTTTTCTGCATCCGTCGCGAGACGCTGCAGCGCGCCGAGCAAGCCGGTCTGAACCCGATCGGCTACAAGATCGCCCTCGAGATCATGATCAAAGCCCGCTGCGAGCAGGTCGTTGAAGTGCCGATCGAGTTCTCCGATCGGCTCCACGGCAAGAGCAAGCTGACCCTGCGACAGCAACTTGAGTATCTGCGTCATCTGTGGCGGTTGTATCGCTTCCGTTGGCCGATTGCAGCCCCGATGCTGATCGCGGGAATGCCGCTCGCGCTTGTCGCCACCGCGTACTGGTTTGTCCGACGCGTATACGAATGAGCGGATCGTTTTCCTCTCGGAGAGCTTGCGTTATCTTCGCAACAGGAAATGATTAAGAACATTTCCGCCGCCATCCTTAAGTCTCGCCGTGAGGTTCCTATAACCTGTTTTCGGGTAAGTCTTTTTTAACTTGAATCACCCCTTTCGCCCGATATCCTTACTGACCGGCCAGGGCTCCGGCGCCCCGCGTGTTTCCCCCCAGCACGCACCCGGACCCTGGCCATTTTTCTGCGCTTTGATTGTGCGTTTTTGAAGCCGGCGACGGCCCTCAGGTCGTCATCACCGTCAAACTCCGCACAATCCGAACGAGTCGCAGTTGATGGACGTACCTTCCCCGACGACTTGAGTATCCATACTGGCAGGCCGTTGGTCTGGAACCTATGCTAGCCGGTAGGCAATCATTGAGGAGTAACCGGTCCCATGTCGAACGCCGTCGCCGCACCCCGGACCCCGGAGGTCCGTTCCAACCGCAGTCCCACCCACGAGTTCGTGAAGCATCTGCAGACGGTACGGAAGCCGATCATCGTGGGCCATGTCACGCCGGATGCTGACTGCATCGGTTCGAATTTCGGTCTGGCCCTGGCCATGCGCGAGAACGGCATCGATGCAACCGTCGGCCTACCGACGGGCTGTGTGGCGAACAAGATTTCGTTCATGCTGGACTTGTCGAGGGGCGTCCCCACTACGGGCGAGCTGAACCCGAGCATTTCGTTTGATTCGATCATCGTGATCGACACGGCCGCAGCCAAGCGGATCAACATTCAGCCGCTTCCGGACCTGGGCGGCCCGCTGGTGAGTTTCAACATCGACCACCATATCACGAACGATGACTTTGCCCGGCACAACTGGGTTGATCCTCACGCGTCGAGCAGTTGCGAGATGGTGTCGGTATTGGTGAATCGACTGGGATGGAAGATGTCAAAACCGGTGGCCTCGCTGCTGTACGCCGGACTCTATGGCGATACGGGGGGGTTTTCCCTGCCTTGCACGAGCGCGGAATCGCTCCGGATCGGGGCGGAACTGGTATCAGCCGGGGCCGATGTCGCGCATATCGGCGAGCAGTTGTGCCGTTCACAGAATCGCAGTGATTTTGAGTTGCTGCGTCGGGTCTACGACCATACCACTGTGGTCGCTGACGGTCGCATCGCCTACAGCCATCTGTCGTACAAGGACATCACCGACGCGGGATGCAAAGCCGACGACATCGACGACCAGGTATCGATTCCTCGAGCGCTCAAAGGCGTGCGCCTGGCGATGCTCTTTTCGGAAGGCGAGCCGGGCGTCGTGCGGATCAACCTGCGCGGCGAAGGCACGGTGACGGTCGTCGAGCTGGCACAGCGTTTCGGGGGGGGCGGTCATGCCCAATCGGCCGGTGTGAAGATGAAGAACAAGCCGATGGAGCAAGTCATCTCCGAGGTGGTCGCCGCCGCGGAAGAACACCTTCGAAACCTCGGCGTGAAGTGAAGCGTCAGCGGATTCCTTGCGGGTCGCTCGTACGAATTGCCGCTTCCGGTTGACAAGGCCCTCGGATTGCCCTAAAAGTCCCCGTCGTCACAGTTTGCCCCCATCGTCTAGTGGACTAGGACACCGGCTTTTCATGCCGGCGACTGGGGTTCGAATCCCCATGGGGGTGTTTTCCACTCTCTTTTTGCACACGCCTCCTGCTGTCACCTACTTTTTGTCGTGAAACATAGCCCGCAAGAGGCGCGCAAAAAAACGCGCTGCGCCCGACGAACCGTCGATGGCGCAGCGCGACTGGGCCGCGATCGATTGGGCGCTCGACCGCAGCGGGGCATTGAAGGTCGGATAGAAATCCGACCTTGCGGGGGGTCATTCTGTATTCAGTGGTTCCCCAATGACGTCGGCGGCGATTCTCGTTCGATCCGACGCCTCCCCCCAGGCAACTAACGTTACGCCCCCGGTACAAGCAGAGTCAATCTGACCGACGGTCGTCGTCTGCGCGGCGTTCAGATTGAAACATGCCGAGGGGTGAAGAAGTTGGACTTTATCGGCCTGATATGATCCGATCGTCTAGAGTCGCATCCTGTCAGCGATTCGCCACGGGCCTAAAGAAACCTTAGGGGTCCACTAACCCACGCCGGTTGAGCGGTGTCTAATCGCTCGACGCACCGGGTTGCCCCCGGCGGATGACGCGTCGAGGAGGATTGATCATGCGACACGCACTACGAAAACTGACACTTTCCGCTCTGCTGCTCGTGATGCCGCTGCTCTCGCTGGGCTGCGACGTGGATGACGATTTCTTCGAGGATGGACACCTGACCGATGCCATCTACGCGACGGGTGATGCCATCAGCCAGATCATTGTGGTCAGTGCAGCGGCCTAGGGCCCCTTTGTCCATTGACGCGCGTTCGGGAAAGTTTCGCCGCATGCCCGACACGGGATACAATCGACCATCAGGCAACGCGGAAGCTCAGGGACCACTACGACGCGTCGACGGGATGAGCGAGTCGCGATGCCGAGGCAGCGTCATGACGCGATTACCACCACAGCTTCTGATCGCCGCGTACCTGCAGGGCGTCTTTCCGATGGGCGTGGACGGGCGGATCGAATGGTTCTCGCCGGATCCGCGGGCGATCCTGCCGCTGGATGGTTTTCGTATCCCTCGCACACTGCGGCAACTGCTCCGGCAGGGTCGCTTCGAGCTTCGCATCAACACGGTCTTCAAGCAGGTGATGCTGGCCTGCACGGAGCGCGAGGAAGGGACCTGGATCACGCCGGAGATCGTTCGGGCCTACGTCGAACTCCATCGCCTCGGGCTGGCGCACAGCGTCGAGGCGTGGAAAGACGGCGAACTGGCCGGCGGTTTGTACGGCGTGGCGATCGGCGGTGCTTTCTTTGGTGAGAGCATGTTTCACCGGGTGCGCGATGCCAGCAAGGTGGCACTTTCAGCGCTCGTGGAACGCATGCGAACACGGGGCTATGCGCTGCTGGATGTGCAGTTCACCACGGCGCATCTGGCACGGTTCGGCGTGGTCGAAATCCCGCGAGACGAGTATCTGCGCCGCCTCGCAGAAGCGGTCGCGCTGCGGTGCGAGTTCGTCTGAGACGGCCAACCTCCAACCGCAGCATCGCCATCGACGATTCGATCAAAAGAAAAACGCCCCGGATGCGGGTGCATCCATCGGGGCGTTTCCAGACTGCAAGCAATCTGTTCGTCTTGTGCCGCAGGCGCTTTTTGTTCGTCCGACGGAAACAAGCCGCGCGTTAGCGCTTGCCGGTCAAGACCGCGTCCTTGCAGGCCTTGGCCACGCGGAACTTGACAACCTTCTTGGCCGGAATCTTGATCGCTTCGCCGGTGGCGGGATTGCGACCCATGCGTGCCTTGCGATTCACCAGGACCAGCTTGCCGACGCCGGGAAGGGTGAAGCCGTTCTTGGCCTGCTTGTAGGCCGTATCGACGAGGGTGTCCATGAATGCGATGACCTGCTTTCGTGTCATCTCGTTCTGCTCGGCCAGGTGACTGATCAGTGCTGACTTGCTCATTGCTTTGGCCATATTGACTCCTTTATTGAGGATGCCGTTTGCGATTCGGGTCGCAACTCCACGACCCTTCCGCCGCGGGAATCTACAACCGACCGGCGGCGATGACAAGCGAAAAACCCTTTATTTCCTAGCTTTTTTGAATCAGCGGTTGCCGCGAGCCGCCAAAACCGGGACTTTTGGCAAGTCTCGCCGAACCGAACTCGATGAATCGGGGAGGTACCGACGCCTTTGGATTGAGGTCTTCACCAGCCATGCCAAGCCGCCGAAACATGCCTGCGACGGCCGGTTCAGTGTGCGGCATAGACCCATGCAACGGCAAGAGGACCGCGGCGGACCGTATGGATCACCTCAAACCGACTGGTGAGGAGGTCGGGCGGCGGCCAGTCCGGGGGCCGATCGCCGTATCCGAGCAGGTTATTGATGTGCAGGAGGACGTAATCGGCTGATTCAATGGAGGGCGGCGGAGGCACCTCGTCGCTCTCGGGCGTCACACCGCGGGGTATCAGCACGTAATGCGGGTCGTCGGGGAGGACATCCTGAATGATGCGATGCTCCCAGAGGTAGCTCACTACGATGTCGCCTCGACGGACTCGGGGATCGGTATTGCACCACCGGATCAGGGACTCGACGCCGTCGCTGGGGGTCTGGATGAGATTTCGATACCCGCGAGACTCTGCACCGAGCCAGCGGTCGCCGACCAACTCATAACCATAGAGGTGGTAATGGGGGTGGGTTTCGTACAACTGGACGCCGAGATGGATCAGGAGAATGGCGAGCAGGATCGTCCACGCCTTCGCCAGGGCCGGGGCGAAGCGTCGGAGGCCGCGACCGATCTCAACGGCAAGGGCCGCAGTGAGAATCATGATGAGTGGATATACACCGATCAGGTAGAAGCTCTGCCGAAGCGGCAGGAGGCAGATGAGCGCGATGTAGAAGACGACAGAGAGAATGGCGGCGCGCCAGCGGCCGTCGTCGCGTTCACGAAAGGCGGCGTAGACGAGTGCGATGGCGGTAAGCACTCCCCAGGGGACAGTCAGCTTGACGAGAACAATTCCGGCATAGAGCCGGAGATGATCGCTCCAGAGGGCGAGCGGAAAGGAGTTATCCCATCGGAGAATACGCCGGGCAATTTCCTGAGCAATTCGGTACTCGGTGACATGGACAGGCATGAGGACGCCGCAAGCAATCAGTGAGAAGGCAACCAGACCTGCATAACGAGTGATACGACCCGGCGCGAGGACCCGTCGGCGGATGACGTGGACGAAAGCGGTGATCCAGAGGATGAAGGCGATCGCCCATGCGACGGCGGCCCAGGCACCACGATAGCGGGCGAGGACCAGGGCGAGCACGAGTGCTGTCGCAGCGAGCAGCAGAAGGCGATGCAGCCGACGGACATCTTCCGGGCGACCGGCGAGATCCGATGAGCGGGCGGGGCCGGATGCCATTATCATGACACCACCCACGAGGTACAGGAATCCACCGAAAAGCTTGGAGCCGACGGCCAGGGCCGCCAGCACGGCGGCGAGGATCCAGTTTTCGGGGGATGGTCGTCGCAGGTAACGCACGAGCGCGTAGAGCGACCAGGTCACGAAACAGGCGAAAAAGATGTCGCCCTCGGTCATGGCGATGCGGGCGTAGGCAAGGAAGTATGGCGAAAAGCCCAGGATAACGACGGCGAGCGCGGCGGCAAGCGGGCCGAAGCAGGCGCGGGCCAGGGCACCGGTACCGATGATCGTGGCGGCGCCGACGAGCAGACTCACAGCGCGAAACATGCGAAGGTCGTCTCGGCCGGTCAGCCGAATGGCCAGGGCATTGACGTACATCGGCAGGCGCATCTGCGAGGGATCGAGCGTGGGCGGCTGGCCGAGGATGGGGTTTCGGGCGAGTCCGACGGCGATGTCGTGGTCGACGGCTTCGTCCCAGAGGGTTTCCAGATTTCGCGCGGAATGCCAACCGATGACGGCGGAGAAGATCGCAACGGCGATACTGAGCAGCAGCGAGGCGCGGTTGGCGGACTCGGGCGTCATTCAGACATCATCGGATGACCAGTCGCACAAAGCACGCACCAAGTTTCGATGGCGCATCTCACCGCTACGGTCGGGAGGCGATGGCGTGGGCCAGCGGGTTGACCAGGAGAGGCACGACACGGTTGGCGGCCCAGTCCTCGGCACGCTCGGAAAGCTCGCGATGGGCCTCGAGCAGCGACTCACCGGATCGGAAGCCCCAGTACCGGCGAAGGGTGAGAAAGACGCTCAGGGGCTGCTGGTCGTACTGGCCGGTGCGAACTTCGTAGGTGGAGGTGCGGCTCTTGATTTCCAGATAGACCTGGGTGTCGCAGGCCTCGCTCAGTGAAAGACCGAGGAAGGGCTGGGAATCAATCACCTGATGGACACCCTCGTGGCCGAGCAGTCCGGCAAGAGGCCCTTCGGAGAAGAAGGTATCCGCGACGAGCTGGTCGTGGTTTCCGCGATATTCGAGGTCGAAGCCGAAGACGACTTCGAGGTGATCGTAGTCAAGGTCGCCGAGAGTCAGGTGGTACGGAGCCATTTTGAGGACGACCTGCCCGAAGCGCTCGGCCTCCTCCAGACTGGGAGGGTTGTAATGCCCGAGACGCAGGGCTGAGCCATCGAGACGAAGCCAGCGTTTGGCGCCTTCTTCATCCTCGTCTTCCTCGAGCAGGAGGGAGGCATCCTCCCGGCGGCGGAGCTTGCGCAGCAGGGGAAACTCCCTCCGAACGCTGTCGAAGAAATGGAGAACGGTTTCGCGTTCCAGACCGAGGTCAAGCTTCAGGAACAATCGCGTGGCGACATGGAAGTCGTCACAATGCGCTCCGAATTCAACGCTCATCGCACCTGCTCCTCCCTGAAACATAACGAAGCGGCGGCGCGCTCCACACTGCATTATGCAGGGCTGACGCTGGGTGTTCAATATCGGGAAGAGATTTTTTCAACCGGCATGTAAAAAGCATCCGCGCCGTTGCACAGTGAATCGGGAATGGCGAGGCCACGATCCGATGGTGGCGATCGAAGTTGACGCGGACCCTACCCATCGCCAAGATGTATCCTCTCATCCCGCGCCACGGCCCGCACGCGTGCTGGAGGACCCATGCCCAAGCGTAATCTCGCCTGGATTCTACTGATTGCCATGATCACCCTGATGATGTGGCAATTGCCGCAGACGATTGCCGGGCGTGACGCGGTGTACAAGGCCTTCGGACCGCTGGCGGATGTAAAGGCGCAGATCCGAAAACGCTTCGTGCACGATCTGGACGACGGTGAACTGAACCGGGTGGCCGTGGAGGCGGGAATTCGCGCGATGGTGGAGCGTCTGGGTGATCCGCACGCGGTCTATCTAAACCCGAGTGAATACGAGCGCTTCAAGCGCCGGACGGACGGCTCCTTTGGCGGGATCGGTGTGGATGTAGGTGCGACGCCGCTGGGCCTGGAGGTCCTGAGCCGCGATCCGCACTCACCGGCCGCTGATGCGGACATTCTACCCGGCGACATCATCACGCACGTGGACGGACACGCGACGGCGGACATCCCGCTGGTGGAAGCGGTGGGCGGCCTGCTCAACGGCCCTCCGGGAACGGAAGTCGTACTGACGATCGCGAGACCTACCGGGGGCAAGCTGGGAGCGCCGCGCGACCTGACGCTGCAGCGGGCGATTATCCAGTTCAATCCGGTACGTGGCTGGTCGCGATCGCCCGAGGGCGGCTGGCGATACCTGCTCGATCCGGAGCTTCGGATCGGCTACATCCGGCTGACGAAGTTTACGCAGGACGCGGTGCAGAAGCTGGACCTGGCGATGCAGCGGCTGCTGGGTGCCGGGGCGCGCGGGCTGATTCTCGATCTGCGCGAGAATACGGGCGGGCTGCTCGACAGCGCCCGGGACGTGACGGATCGATTTCTGGATTCCGGGTTGATTGTACGAGTGAGCGGCCGCCGGGCGGACGAGAAGCAGTGGTTCGCGATGCGCGACGGGACCTACCCGAATCTGCCGATGGTGGTGCTGATCAACGGCTCGAGCGCGAGCGCGGCAGAGATCGTCGCCGGGGCGCTGCGCGACCATCATCGGGCGGAGGTCGTCGGCGAACGATCGTATGGCAAGGGGAGCGTACAGGAAGTGGTCGAACTGGACGGCGGCCACGGCGCCATCAAGCTGACGACGGCATACTATTATCTGCCTGGTGGAAGCAGCATCGATCGGACCTCGCGTGCCGGCCGCTCGGGTGACTGGGGCGTGACACCGACGGTGGCGGTGCCGCTCACGGAAGAGCAGCGGCGCACGTGGCTGGCCATCTGGCGCGAGGTAGGTCGGGAAGTGACGAGCCGGCCCTCGACGGCCGAAGCGGAGCCGGTCGGGGAGACGGGCGAAGAATGGTCGGGCGAGCGCGAATCGGACCCGGAATGGTCGGCGGCAGCCCGAGCGGTGCTTGAAGGTGATCTTCAGCTTCGCGCCGGGCTGGAGCTGCTGCAGCGACGGCTTGCTCAACCCGCCACCCGTGAGCATGGCGGCGAGGAGACGGCAGCCGGAGGCGCTGATTAGGCAATCTCGACCTCTGCGAGAACGATCATGACGACGATACTGGGGATCGAGACTTCCTGCGACGAAACCTCGGTCGCGGTAGTTGATGATGGTCGACGGGTACGATGCAACCTGACGGCGACCCAGTTCGATCTGCACGCGAAGTACGGTGGAGTTGTTCCGGAAATTGCCTCTCGCGCTCATCTCGAACAGCTCGACTTGCTGATCGAAGAAGCCCTTGCACAGGCAACGATCGCACCGGAACAAATTGATGCCATCGCGGTCACACAGATGCCCGGCCTGATCGGCTCGCTGCTGATCGGAGTCAGCGCGGCCAAGACGCTGGCGTGGGCGTGGGATCGGCCGCTGGTCGGTGTCAATCACATCCACGCACACGCGACCAGTGCGGCCATTGATCTGACCGGCGATCCGTGGCCGGCGGTGGCCCTGGTGGTCTCGGGCGGACATACTTCGCTCTACCACGTGCGCGATTACGATGCGATCGAGCTGCTCGGCGCCACGATCGACGACGCCGCAGGCGAGGCCTTCGACAAGGTGGCGAGCATCCTGGGGCTGGGCTTTCCGGGCGGACCGATCGTCGATCGCCGCGCCGCCGGAGGTCGAGCAGATGCGATTCGCCTGCCGCGGACGATGCTCGACGAGGGCTCGCTGGACTTTTCCTTCAGTGGTCTGAAAACGGCCGTACTCTACCACGTGCACGGCCCGGGAAAGGTCAGCGGCGGGCTGGAGAAACTCAGCGAGCAGGATGTCAGCGACTTGTGTGCATCGTTCAGCGCGGCGGTGGTGGATGTGCTCGTCGAGAAGACGCTCCGCGCGGTGGCGCGGACGGGCGTGCAAACGGTGGTAGTCGGCGGCGGGGTCGCGGCCAATTCGATGTTGCGCCGCCGACTGGGCGAGCGCTGCGCAGCCGAGGGCCTGGCCCTGCACCTGACGCCGATGAAATACTGCACCGACAACGCGGCGATGATTGCCGCGCACGGATACTACCAATTTGTCAGAGGCAAGCGAGACGATCTCGGGCTGTCCGCACGGGCTTCGGTCGGCGTGTGACTGTCTCGGCATCCACCTAAGCACGGAGCGGTTCGAAGGAGGTTGCGATGCCCCCTTCGCTACGCCGGAGTGTAACGTGCCCCCGGAAGCGACGGTCATCCTGCGCGGGGAAGTCATTTCGAAAATGGACGCCGCGTGATTCTTCCCGGGCGCGAGCCGCTTCGGCGATCAGCCGAGCGGCCGTGAGCATGTTCTGCGTTTCCCATCCGGCACGGTCTGAGAGGACCTTGTCCATGACGTAGCGTGCCCAGAAGTCGACGATCTCGATGGTTTCAGCAAGGCGGTCGCGAGATCGTTCAATTCCCAGGTTTCGCCAGCAGAGTGCTCGCAGACTGTTGCGAACATCGGCCAGGTCAAGCTCGGTGCGCGGGCTCGGCTCGAGGAAGCTGCGAAAGGCGCTCGGCCCGGCGGCGCTGTGCCGTTGCAGGGCCGTTTGCGCGGCCATGGCACCTGCGCGCTGACCGAAGACGAGGCCTTCGAGCAGCGAGTTGCTGGCGAGCCGATTGGCGCCATGGACACCCGTGGACGCGGCCTCACCGCAAGCCCAGAGGCCATCAATCGAGCTGCGGCCGTCGGCATCGACGGCAACTCCGCCGATCATGTAGTGCGCGGCAGGACGGACGGGAATCAGGTCGCGTTCGACGTTGATGTCAAAATCGCGGCAGAGCGCGGCGATGTTGGGGAAGCGCTCAGCGAAACGCCCCCTGGGGAAGTGACGGACATCGAGGTACACGCAGGTTGCCGAAGTGGCGACGATCTGCCGAAGAATCGAGCGACTGACGACGTCGCGCGGGGCGAGTTCGCCGTCCGGGTGATAATTCTGCATAAACCGGTTGCCGTCGCGATCGACGAGGTAGGCACCCTCGCCGCGGACGGCCTCGCTGATCAGGGCGCGGGCGGCTCCGGCGACGTAGAGTGCGGTCGGATGGAACTGCACGAATTCCATGTCGCGCAGCAGCGCGCCGGCGCGGAAGGCCAGTGCGTGGCCGTCGGCCGTAGCTGCGGGACTGTTGGTCGTCTCGCGAAAGAGGCAGCCCGCTCCGCCGGAGGCGAGCACGGTCTGCCGAGCCCAGATGATCTGATGACCGTACTTGGGGTGAAAGGTCAGCGCGGCCAGGCAGCGGCCCTCGTCGACGACAAGATCGATCACGAAGCACTGATCAAAGAGACGAACGCTTTCCATCGACGCGACCTTGCGCGCCAGGGCGCGGCTGACTTCGCGACCGGTCGCGTCGCCGCGCGCGTGCACGATGCGCCGCGCGGAGTGGCCGCCTTCGATGCCGAGGGCGACGGCGCCGTTTTCCAGATCAAACGTCGCGCCCCAACTGGTCAATTCCTGAATTCGTCGCGGGCCTTCCGCGGCCATCCGCTGAATGAGCGATTTATCACCGAGACCGCAAGCAACTTCGAGCGTGTCTCGGACGTGGGCCTCGATCGAGTCCTCAGGATTCGACACGACGGCGATACCGCCTTGTGCGTAGGCGGTGTTGCACTCCGCGGGCTGGTCCTTGGTAATGAGCACAACTTGCGCGGAATCGGCGGCTTCGATGGCGGCGCGAAGTCCGGCGACGCCTGCGCCGATCACAAGCACGTCGGTGAAGACCTGCCCAAGGCGCTGGCTGTCGAAGTTGAGGAGGTAACGACGTCTTGCGAAGTGTTCGCTCATGGCAGGATATGTTAGTATCCAGCGGACGGAACTGCGAGGATGCGTGCACGATGCAGGGCGTGGAGACCGGCCGGCATGAGCGGGCGGTGTGCGATGACGACGGAATCGAACTCGACCGAACTTCCGACGTTTGAGCTGCCGGTTGAGCGTTCTGCCGCACTGATGCGGGCGGTATGGCGGCTGCTGATCGTGACGATCATCGCGATCGTGTTGTTGAGCATACGGCCGGATTGGCGTTTGCTCTGGCTGACGGACCGTGCATCGCTTGTCGGGCTTGGTGTGATCTGGACGGGTATGCTGCTGACCACCGCGATGCTGGCGTATTCAGCCGGTCGCTGGATCACGCTGGCCGTCTGGCGGCGACCGGTAGGTATTCGCGTGTCACCGGAAGCGATCGAGATGCGCCTCGGTCCGTTCGGCGAGCGGCGTTACGCATGGAAGGACATTCGCGTGTCTCTACCGGAGTCGGTCGATGCGGAACTGATATCGTCCATGCCGGATGATGCGTTTGTCCCGCAGCTTCGACATCCGGCAGAGGAGGAAGACCTGGCGATTCTTATGCTGCGATTTTCCCGCACTCGGCCGGAAGCGCTGACTCGACTGCTCCGGCCGTACATGGCGTGGGGTATGCAGCGATCGCGGCATGGTAACTGAAAGGATGCTGATTGCTTACGGCGACGGCCCGCCGCTTCGCAGCGGCGACCGGGGAGGTGCACGTTGCCCGAGCAGGCGCCCGGTCGTAAAATGCCTTCGTGAATCAAGCATAAACACATAGCTCGGATGGATCATCGAATGAGTGAACCCTTCAAGAACCCGATCGCGGCGCAGGATCCGGACGTGTGGAAGGCCTTCGTCGCCGAGGAAGAGCGCCAGGCCACGACACTGGAGCTTATCGCCTCGGAGAACCATGTCAGCGCGGCAGTGCTGGCAGCGGCCGGCAGCATTTTCACCAACAAGTATGCTGAGGGTTATCCCGGCCGGCGCTATTACGGCGGCTGCGAAAACATGGACACGATCGAGCGGCTGGCCATCGATCGGGCCAAGCAGCTCTTCGGTTGTGAACACGCGAACGTGCAGCCGCATTCGGGCAGCCAGGCGAACCAGGCCGTGCTGCTGGCGGCGATGAACCCCGGCTCGCGATTCGACGAGGCCGAGCAGAAAGAGAAGAACCCCGGCGAGGCGGTCCGTACGCCGGGTGACATGATCCTGTCGCTCCACCTCGACCACGGCGGTCACCTGTCGCACGGGAAGAATGTGAACATCAGCGGCAAGTGGTTCCGCGTAACGCATTACTTCGTGGACCGTGAGACCGGCCGCATCAACATGAGCGAGGTCCGGCGGATCGCGCTGGACTGCAAGCCGAAACTGATCATCACCGGCGCGAGCGCTTATCCGCGGCTCTGGGACTGGGCGGCTTTTGCCGAGATCGCGAAAGAGGTCGGCGCACTGCTGATGGCGGACATTGCCCATATCGCCGGACTGGTGGCCGCCGGGCTTCATCCATCGCCGGTGCCGTACGCGGAGTTTGTCACGACGACAACGCACAAGACCCTGCGCGGTCCGCGCGCCGGGCTGACGATGTGCCGCGAATCATGGGCGAAAAAGATAGACTCGGCAGTGTTTCCCGGCCTTCAGGGCGGACCGCTCATGCACATCATCGCTGCCAAGGCGGTGGCATTCGGCGAGGCCCTGCGTCCCGAGTTCAAGGTCTACCAGCAGCTCGTCCTCGACAACGCCAAGGCGCTGGCCGAATCGCTGGTCAGCCGCGGCTTGTCGCTGGTCTCCGGCGGTACGGACAATCATCTCATGCTCGTCGATCTGCGCAAGCAGTATCCGAACGTCTCGGGAGCGATGGCGGAGGATTGGCTGGGACAGTCGGGCATCGTGGTCAATAAGAACATGATCCCGTTTGACGAACGCAAGCCCATGGAGACCAGTGGGCTGCGGCTGGGCACACCGGCACTTTCCACCCGCGGCATGGGACCGGACGAGATGCGGACCATCGCCGGGCTGATCGACAAGGTGCTTGCCTCGGGCGGTGACAAGTCCACCCTTCAGGGTGTCCGCAGCGAAGTGCTGGCGATGTGCCGACAGTTCCCATTACCGGCTCATTAGGGCTGCCAACCGATCGATCGTCGATCCTCTCGCGGAAATCCGACAACTGAGATTTGTTTTTTTCTGTTGATCGGACAATAAGCTCATTTGAGCAGCGTTGTTCTTTTCGTGCATCGTGCCAGGCGAGGTGAGGATGATCGCCCCACCTGCCAACGATGCTCCATGCGGAGGTCCTGCATTCCGGGGCCTGCCGAATCGTGGGAGACAGGAAGGCCCTGAGGCGGGCTACCGGGCGAAAGCGCTCCCGGCGGGTCCATCGCTGGGCGTGTGGCGGGTCGGTGGAGTGAGGGATCATGTCTGATTTTCTGCGCTCGCGTGGTTGGATTCCCTTTATTCTGATCTGGTCGCTTGCGGGGATTGTTCAAGGGCAGCCGCCACCGCAGCCGCTTCCACCGCCTCCTGTTCCGCCCGAAAACCCAATCACGGAACCGAAGCGCGTGCTGGGCAAGATGTTGTTCTGGGACGAGCAACTCTCGAGTGACAACACCATTTCTTGCGGAACGTGCCATCGACCGGGGCGCGGCGGCGCTGACCCGCGGATCGCCCGGCATCCGGGCAATGACAGTCTTCTCAACACGCCGGACGACGTGTTCGGTTCGCCGGGTGTCATCCGCTCCGATGCGATCAATCGTTATCTGCGCGATCCGGTCTTCGGCCTGTTGCCACAGATAACGCCGCGGGCTGCGAATCCTGCGATCACGGCGATGTATGCACCGGACCTTTTCTGGGATGGGCGGGCTCGCACGACCTTTTTGAACCCGGAGACCGGTGTGGTGAGCATCGCAACGGGCGGCGGTCTGGAAAGTCAGGCGGTGGGGCCGATCCTGAGCAGCGTGGAAATGGCCCATGACGGCCGGACGTGGAGCCAGGTTATCCAGAAGCTCAGTATCGTCGAGCCGATGATCCTGGCATCCAACCTGCCGGCGGACGTGGCCGAAGCGCTGGATAATCAGCCGTCGTATCCCGACCTGTTCGAGGCGGCCTTCGGCGACCCGGCCATTACGGCGGAGCGGATCGGCTTTGCTATCGCAACGTACGAACGGACCCTGGTGCCTAATCAGACGCCCTGGGATCGGTTCATCGCCGGGGATGCCGGAGCGATGACACCTGGCCAGGTGCAGGGGTGGAACACGCTGCGGGCTTCGCCCTGCGTCATTTGCCATGCGCCGCCGCTTTTTTCCGACAACACGTTCCAGAACCTGGGGCTGCGGCCGGTACCCGAAGATCGGGGTCGGCAGAATGTCACCGGGCTGCCGGGGGACCGCGGACGCTTCAAGACGCCGACGCTGCGCAATGTCGGGCTCAAGCCCACGTTCATGCATACGGGCGTCTTTACCGCGCTGAACCAGGTTATCGCGTTCTATGCCAACGGTGCGGCACAATTCCCGGATAATAAGTCGCCGCTGCTGCCGATCGCCCTGCCGCCGCAGGCCGTGCCCGCGGTGATCGACTTCATGGCCAACGGGCTGACGGATCCTCGCGTTGCCGCGGAGACATTTCCGTTTGATCGACCGACGCTGCACACTGAAAGGCCGCAGCCGAATCCTTCACTGCTGGGCGGCGCCGTACCTGGCAGCAATGGGATCGTACCGTTGATGATCGCCGTGAGTCCGCCGAACCGGTGGAATATCGACTTCAAGATCGGCGTGACCGCCGCGCTGGGCGGCGCGGAGGCCTTCGTGGCGTTTTCCACTGTTCCGCCGGTGGGTGGGCAACTGATCAATCCGACGCTGCATGGTCCGATGCAACTCTCTGGTGTCGGACCCGGCAACGGTGTTGGAACGTGGCAATGGCCGATCGATCAGGCAGCGGTCGAGAACTGTGACGTGTACCTGCAATGGCTGGTGACGGACCCGGCCGCGGCCGGCGGCATTGCCCGATCGCGCATCGCGCATCTGAGGATGATCCCCTACCTCTGCGCCGGTGACATGAATTGTGATGGCAATACCGACGCCCTGGACATTCAGGCGATGGTTCTCGCGCTGATGGACCCGACGGTCTATGCCGCAAGTTACCCGGACTGCAACCCGGCCCACGGCGATCTGAACGGAGATAACCTTCTGAACCTGGTGGATGTCGGGCTCTTCGCGCAGGAGGTGGTCGGATTGCCGTAGCGTTCGTGCCTCGTTGACCGAGCGCAGTTCTCTGGCGACGATGGCGCGATGAACACACGCGCGATCCTGCTTGTCCTCTGGGTGATGCCGCTCGCAACCGGATGCACCGGCTCGGCGAGGGTCGGTTTTGTCTCGCTCAACAGTCAGGCGATCGATCCTCCGCGGGTGGAGCCGTATGAACTGGCGGCCCAGGAATGCTACTGGTGGCTGGATGATGCCGGAGACTTGAATCTTGCGCTGCGCTGCCGACGGAGCAACGTGCTGCTCGGGGCGTACGGTCATCTCGACGTAGAAATCTCCTTTGCGTTGGATCGTCCGCCGGCGGGCAGCGGGCGGGATTATCCGCTCCGGCACCGGGAAGTACGAGTCGTCGTCCGTTCGGCGCTGCAACATCAGCGTTTTACGCCCATCAGCGGAATCCTGTGCGTGCTGGTCAAGGACGGCGACGCGCGTCACGGGAGCTTCCGAATCTGGTTAAACACCGTAGCTGAGGTTGGTCTGCTGTCGTTTCTACCGCAGCGGCCTGGGCCGGTACTTTGCTATGGAACCTTTCGTGCCGTCCACAATCGGGAGCGCGGCCAAGCCATCCTGCTGCGCACGGAGGAAGGCGGCTGGGCTCGACCTCCCAAAGGCACCGGCCCATAAGTCACCCTGTCGATGCTGGGGAACAATTGATCTGCATGTCGTCCGGACGAAAATCATACCTCCGGCGAGGGGATATAATTCAACACTTCATGGCAACTATCGGACGCATAAGCAGAGATCACATTTCATTTTCAGGGTGATTCGACGTCGGTCCGATCACGAATAGCGGGAAATCTCGTCGATCACGCCGGTCACAAGCGGATCGATGCCTGGAGTTGGCCGACGGTGGTCGTGCGCGCCGTCCAGTCCTGTTAGTTTGCGGAGGTTTGAGTTGCATGCGACCGCAGAAGCTGTCACTGGGCCATTGCCTCTGCATCGGCATGATCGGGAGTCTCCTGCTCGTGGCGATCGTTGCCATCGTCGTGCACGACCGGCACCGCAATTGCCTGCGCCGCGTGGAGCAGGCGAAACAGGTTCGACTCATCACGGAAGGTTTGATCGCCATGTGCAGCGGCGCGGATGAGGTTACCACCTCACAGCTGCGCCGCTTGGGACACCTGCTGGTCGGCAAGTCGGGCGTACTGGCGGTGCGGTTCTGGGATGGTTCGGGTGCGGTACTGGCGGATTCCTCGGCATACGATCAACATCTGGAATATCTTGAATCGCCACCACCGCAAGGGCAAACGCAGCTTTCCGTTTCCGCCGTTCGAGAGATGAGAGAATGCACGTCTCTTCCGTTGCAGCGGGTGGATCTTGGACTTGGCATACATCAGGCCAGTCGAACGCCGGTACGGGCATCCCTGCTCTTTCAGGATCGCACGACGATCAAGCCGATCGATCGGAAGTTCGCCGCAATCGTGCTGCTGGCAGCGGTGATCCCCTCAGTCCTGCTGACCTGGCGCGTGAATCGAAACGTGACTCGACCGCTGACAACTCTCACAAGCACCGTCAGCAACGCGGAGTTCTTCTCGGCCGGCACCAAGCTGGCGCATCGATGTGATGCGTGGGGCGAACTGGCGCGGCGGATTCATCTGCTGCAGCACGAGGTGATGCTTTCGCGCGAGAAGGCCGATCACACCGAACGGCGCGTGACACGCCAAATGACGAGTCAGATCGGTCAGGTCATCCACAATCTTCGCCGATTGCAGCGCGAATCACAGATCGATCCTCTGACCGGTGTGCAAAATCGTCGCATGCTGGAGGAGAAGCTGCCCGTCGTATTTGAGGAGCAGCGTAAAGCGCGGGAAGACCTGAGCATCGTGATGATCGATCTGGATCATTTCAAGACGCTCAATGACACGGCCGGTCATCAGGCCGGCGACGGGGTCCTGCGTGTTGCCGGCGACTTGTTGAAACAATGCGTCCGGTCAAGCGATCTGATCGTGCGATACGGCGGTGATGAGTTTGTGCTGATACTGCCGGGCGTTGATGTGAAGTCGGCGTTTATGCTCACGCAACGGATCTCACGCATGTTCGCCCAGCGAATCAAGATGATGAATTTCTCGCAGCCCCTGCCGACGATGACCGCGGGAATCGCCAGTCTGAAGTACAATCGATCGAATCGTCCCGACGACCTTCTGGCCAGCGCGGACCATGCGCTCTACCGCGCGAAGCAAACCGGGCGTGGTCGGGCACTGGTCTGTCCCACAAATTATCACCATCCCGATGAGGCCACCGCACCGAAGGCACCAGGTGAGAGACCGCCGGCTGGAACCGCATCGCGCGAAAAGCTCTTGACTGGGCAAGGCGTCAAGTCGAGTCTCTCTCCCAGTCGCAAAAAAAGCACCGTCGGTCCCAAGAAAATCGGTTGACTTGGCGACGTCACCCCGCTTGTAAAGAGATCTTCATCTGTCTGCAATTCACGTGATACAAGGCATCTTTCGGTGAAGACGATGGCGCTCGACTTCCCCTTGTTGTTGCGTATAATCCCTGCCGGTAACTTCCTCGCGAAACAGACCCGTTGTACGGCTGCTGACCGCGTTCTTCCATCGGGAAGTCGGAGGTAAGGTGTTACCCGGCAATGTCGGCGTCCGGCTCCTGACTCGGACATACTGTTGGTGTATGCCGCAGCATTCAACGAGTCGAAATAAATAACTTTGACACGGAATACAACTCGATTGACCTCCCCCTTGCGAACCATCTGCCTGCTGCATCTTACGGCCGTGTCCGCGTTCCTGTACTCGGGCTGTGGTCCGGCCGTACGCTTCATGGCAAACACCGGCGACCAGAGCAAGGGAATTACTTATTACATCGGCGGCGCCGGCCCGATCGGCAACGTGGGGTCGCTGGACATTCCCAACGGCCTGCAGGATGCGGGCTACGAGGGAGCCATCGAGGTGTTCACCTGGCAGGGATTCACCCATGCCGGCGACCAGATCAACCTCTCCCGGAATCGCTCCAAGGCCGCGGAGTTGTCGACAAAGATTCGCAACTACCGGCGAAGATATCCGAACAACGAGATTCACATCATCGCCCTTTCCGCGGGGACGGGAATCGCCACGTTCGCGCTGGAGTATCTGCCTCAGGACGTTCACATCGACCAGATGGTGTTCCTTGGTTGCAGCATGTCGAGTCGATACGATCTGACCCGGGCGCTACGGCGGGTTCAGGGGCGATTGTACGTGATCTACTCCCCGCGTGATCCGATCCTCTCGAAAGTCGTTTGGTATACCGGCACGGTGGACCGTGCTTCGGCGGCGGAGGACGGGATCGCTGGCCTTCGGGGATTCCGCATGCCGCACTCGATGGGGCCGGATACGGAACGGCAGTACACGAAACTGTACAATGTCCCCTGGCGGATCGATTTCTCTGACGCCGGTTACGATGGACTGCACACGGACTCCACCAAGCGGGACTTCATCCGCCGATACATCGGACCGCTGATCCTCGGGGAGGATGAAAACCTGATCGGTCCCGGCGGACAGTACGCGGATGTCCCCTTCGGAGCGGCGCAGCGTCCTTCGGGCTCGGGCGCAGCAACCAGCCGGCCAGCCGAGCAGGCAAGTGCAGTTGAGTCGCAGGTCAACCGATGAGCCGGTCACCGCAAAAAGCAGTACGCTCTCCTGCCGAGCGCATCCGCGACCGCGCGACCCCACGGAGACGTGAAAGGGCCGACACGGCGAGTTCACCTGTCACATCACGCATGTCAGCGACCGCCCGGCGGCATCAACTGCTGGAGGCGTCAATCGCCTGTTTCGCCGAGTTCGGCTACCAGGGCACGACGACGGCGCAACTGGCCCGCGCGGCACGCATCAGCGAACCGGTGCTTTACCAGCACTTCCCGAGCAAGCGCGATCTCTTTGTCGCGCTGGTGGATCAGGTCGGCCGGGAGGTACTGCGCGAATGGAGAAAAGCCATCGCCCCGCTGCGCTCACCGATGGATCAGCTCCGGGTGCTCCTGCGACTGAATCCGGCTACGACGGACCCGCGGACGGGCCATCTCTATCGAGTCATCTTCGCGGCCCAGGCGGAATTGCACGACCCGGAGATTCTCGGGGCCATCCGCCGTCACTATCAGCAGTACGCGAAGTTTCTGACGAATCTTCTCAAGCGCGCCCAGCGTGCCGGGCAGGTGCGAAAGGACGTTTCGGCAGCCGGGCTGGCCTGGCAGCTCATTCACGCCGGCATCGGCTTTGCGCTGATCAAGCCGCTGGAGATCCCCGGTCACGCCTCACCGGCGACCGTCGAGCAAGCCATCGGATTGCTGATGGAACAACTCGCCGGCGACCGCGGCAATGCTGGCACGCCCGACTGAGAATACATGACTTGCTACACGATAAGAACGCCCATTACGGAACAGTTGGCGTGCGTGCGGAGCAGTTAGTCGCCGGATTTGGCGGTTGATTCGACCTTCTTGCCGGCGTCGGCGCTGATGCCGCTGCTCGAGGAGTCGGGCTTGGATGACATCTGCTTGATGTCGTCGCCGGTGTCCTGCAGGCCCTTCTTGAACTCAACGATACCCTTGCCGAGGGAACGGCCGACTTCGGGGAGTCGTTTGCCGAAGATAAGCAGCGCAATAACGCCGATGATGACCAGCTCGGGCCAGCCGAGATTCTGCAGGAAGGCGAGGATGTGAGGCGTCGGCGTCATGATGCGTCTCCTTGAGCCCGTGGCTCTTGCAGGCCGCCAATTCCACTCCTGATTGTATCTCCTATCGGAAAGGGCTGCCAGACGGTCCAGCGCGGAATCGAACAGGCCGATAGATAAGGGACGAGCGCGGGCCGACCGGCTGTTTCGGCGTGCCCGGGCACGTGAATTACCGAGTCCTGCCGTGAATCCGTCGTTCGTGAAACATCTGATCTGGCCGGTGCATGAACTGCTGCTCCGGCGTCCGACGCGGCGTTACCTGCAGCAACTGGAGGCCTCGCAGTGGTGGTCGCGTCAGCGGCTGCACGATCTTCAGGAGCAAAAACTCCGGCGTCTCCTGCAACATGCACGGATGCACTGCCCGTTTTATGCGCGGCGACTGCACGATGCGGGCATTGAGCCGCTCCGATTTCGGCTGGACGATCTGGCCCGCATCCCGACCTTGACAAAAGACGAGATAGCCGTGAACGGACCGGACCTGCGCAGTGCGCGCGCGGGGCGACTCGTCGCCACGTGCACCGGCGGTTCGACCGGAGCGCCGCTGCAATTCTGGATCTGTCGTCGTCGGCAGGCCTCTGACCAGGCGGCGAGGGCCCGCACGCGAAGATGGTTCGGTATCGATGTCGGTCAGCGCGAGCTGTATCTCTGGGGTTCGCCGCTGGAGAATAAGGCGCAGGACCGTGTCCGTGCGATCCGTGATCGGCTGACGAATCAACATCTGCTCGATGCCTTCAACATGACGCCGGCACGAATGCTCGAATATCTATCCGTGATCCGCCGCTTTGATCCGGTTCATCTGTTCGCCTATCCGAGCAGTCTGGCGCGACTGATTCGATTTGCCGCGGAGTCGGGACGGCGCTTCGAGGCGCCCTCACTCAAAGCGGTTTTCGTGACCGGCGAGGTCTTCGACCGTGAGGACCGGGCGGTGATCGAGGAGTTCGTATCGGTTCCCGTAGCCGACGGCTACGGCTCGCGCGAAGGCGGCTTTGTAGCACATCAATGCCCCGTGGGGAGCTACCACGTCACGATGGAGAGTCACGTGGTGGAACTCCTGGATGCCGAGGGGCGAACCGTTCGTGCGGGCGAGACCGGGGAAATCACCTTGACGCATCTTGACGCGCTGGGCATGCCGTTTCTTCGGTATCGCACGGGTGATATGGCGCGGTTTACGGATGCGCACTGTCCCTGCGGCCGCGGGCTGATGCTGCTGCAAGGCATCGAGGGACGGCGTACGGACATGCTGCGAACTACGGCCGGCGGATTGGCGCACGGGCTTTCGGTGGTGTACGTGTTGCGGGAATCGGCTGCGGTGCGGGAGTTTCGCGTCGTGCAGTCCGCCAACTGTGATCTGGATGTCGCAATCGTGCCGCGCGGGTCTCTGAGTGAAACCCAGATCGAACATATGGCCCGACAAATGCGCCGCCGCATCGGCGAAAGAGCGGACGTTCGAATTCGGCTTGTGGATCACATCCCGCCGGACCCGTCGGGAAAGCATCGTCACGTCGTATCGTTGTCGTAGCCGGTCCGTGTTATACGGGGGGCGACTTTCTGCTTTGAATTCGGTGCAGCGGCATCCGCCGGCGATGGAAGGGGCTGATAGGTGGCGCCCTCGATGAGCTGTCGCGTGAGCAGATCGTCCGCCACGACCACTCCCAGTGTTCTGCGCATGTCGCAGACCCAGCGCAGGGCAACGGCACCAGCCAATGAAGACATCGCAGCGAGCAGCAGCGTGGTCACGTCCGCATGGCGGCTGGGCATGAAGAGATGTGCGAATTCAAAGAATGAGGCGGCACCGGTAGAAAGCGCCATGGTGGCAAGCAATTGCCTGAGCCAGGATTTTTTAGAGCCAAGTCGCAGCAGCCATGCAATGGCGGCACCCACGGCAGCGTAGCGCAGCGCGTCGCCAGAAAGATCGTAAAAGGCCACATTCGGCTTGCTGTTGAAATGGGCCTTGAAGGGCATGAGACAGATTCGATCTGCGCTGAAGCTTTCCAGAGCGGAAAAATCGAACGGCAGCAACTCGTAAAGTGCGACAAGACCGAGGCAGGCCAGCGCGACGCCGCCCGAAACGGTGAAGGCGGAATGTTGGTTCGGCAAGGAATGTGCGCGGCACACAACGGCAAGCAGCCCACCGATCGCCCAGCCGATGAGGGCGCAGTAGAGATGCGAGGCGTCAAATCCGTGAGAGATCAGAAACGCTCGAATGAGTGTGATGATCGCCGCCACGCTGCCGGTGACGCAACCGGCATAGAGTAAGTCCGCCCAACGCCGCGAGCCGGACCGGTCGAGTCCGACGACTACGAGCGCGGCCATGGCCGCGTAGATCAGGATGTCGACGAGGCGATCGACCGCGTACTCCCATTTCAAGCGGGCGAGGTGTCCTGTGTCGTCTACCCGGCCATGGGCAACGTCGATACTGAACTTCTGATTCAGGGCTCGCCAGGCGGCGAGCGGATGAAAATCAGCGGTTTCATGCAACTGTGCGCCGGTACGGACGACATCGACGGTTACGTCGTAGGGTCGAAGATTCACGACTAGCACCAGGCATACGAATGCCTTGCAGACGGCCAGCCACCAGCGATGCCGGGCGTCGTTTCTCGCCTCTCGAGCGGCCGCGCGGAACCAGGATTCACAGATCAGGTAGCTGATCGCTCCGAGTACAGCGCCAAGGCCGTTGGCGCAGACATCGATCCAGGAGCTGACGCGCGACTGGATGAAGAGTTGCCCGTATTCGACCGCCACGCTCAGAATTGTCGAGAATGTGACCGCTGCGAGGATGGCGAGGAATCGACCGATTTCTCTCCTCCGGAGGGCGGAGCAGAAGAGGGCGGACAGCAGCGCATAGAGAGCGAGGTTGGAGAAGATGTCCCTCATGCTGAGCGGGGCGATTTTCAGGCCGGCGAAGTACCCGGGCCCAGTCGGCAAGTGATCGACCCGGACCAGATCGAAAGGGACGAAGCACATGTACACCAAAACCAACATGAACAGGCCGAGGAGCACGTCCGGGAGACGACGATGGATCGTGTTGACGATCGGTTCTTCGGAGACGTGGAGGAGGGGTGCATCCAAGCCGGGCGTACGGGCCGGTGAAGAGGTCCGCGTTGGGTGGGTCATGTTTCGCACCGCTCGGAAATGCTCGCGTGTGCTGCGCGGTTTATTCCTGCTGCTTACGCAGCATCTCTTCGATGCGACGCAGGGGATCGCGGTCGCGTGGCATGAGGGCATCATCGCCGCGCCAGGGACTCGGCTGGGTCGTGGTCACGGCCTCATCGCGCTTGACCATGTCCCAGATTGTGTTGCGAACCATCGCGCGGAGTTCCTGTTCGGCGCTCATTTCCGCGATCAGCTCGGCACGACGTCGTACTTCGGGCTTATCTTCACGATCGCCCAGGGCAGCTTCCAAGTCGATCGGTGAGAGGAAGGCCGCAAGAGGCCGCTGTTCGTTGGAATCCCACAGGACACCGAGGAGCCCGATCTGGCCGCGGGCGTCCTCTCCCTTGCCGAAGACCAGGCAAAGATTGCAATTGATCTTTGCGGCTTCCCGCAGGAAATCACCGTAGCCCGAGCCGCGGGGGTCAATCCCCAGATCGCGTAGCAGCGTAACTTCGCGCACGGGCGGCAAGGTATCCATGACCTGATTCCAGTAGGCGGCCCGATCGACAGACATCTCACCGGGGCGAAGCAGGCGTCGTCCCGAGGTCTCATCGAGGGTGGTGACCACCTTTGCGACGGCAAGTCCAGCCGGAAAGCGGCCGGTCGTGCGCGTGGTATCGAGGGGATGTTCGCCGGGACGATCGACGCTACCAGTCGGCACGCCGAGGTCCGAAGACGAGAGTGCAATGACATCGAGGTCTTCGGAGATGCTCGGACGCTCGCTGCGCTGACATCCCACGGGCAGGAGCATCGCTGCCAGGATCACGATCCGTCGCCAGAGGTGTCGAGTTGAAGTCAGTGCGTGCATCAACGGGTGATCTCTCGAACGGCACCGTGCGAATCGTCGCACAGAATGCTTATCGGAGGTCGCGGGGCGCTTCTTGCGTACGGTCCATCGAGTTCGTTGTGCACCGGCGGAAGAATGTTCGGCACGCGCAAAGAATGCCGATTCGCACCGATTGAAGGTCGCCGGAAACGTGCGGAGCGAAGCTCAGGCCGGGTTGTTACGCGTCCGATACCCACTAGGGGCTTTCCCCGGTATTTGATCGGAGTTTTATCGTGAGTGCACATGCGACGCTTGCACTTGGACTGACCGGACCGCCGCCGGAAGGTGTGGCCGAGCTGCCGTTGCGATCCGCCGAAGCGATCGACACGAGGCGCCGCCTGTCAGTGGGCGGGTTTCTGCTGACGCTTCCGCGCATGGTGTGGATGCTGCTCGACGCGTTTCTTGTCTGCTCGGGAACCGTACTGGGGCATGAGCTTCTTGTCTGGTGGGTGGATACGGTTGGATATACGGGTGAATACCACTTGTGGCTGTCGAATACCGTGCTGGCGTCGTCGGTCATCGTGGCTGGCGCCGCGGTGGGCCTCTATGAACCGTGCACGCTCTGGGCGCGATCCCGGATTCTCGTGCGTTGTCTGCTGGCGATCACCATCGCGATGCTCGCAACCTGGCTGTTTCTGCATCTGTTCATGTACTCGGGCTTAAGCCGACGCGCGGCGGCCTGCGGGACGGTCTTTTACCTGCTGACGGCCCCTGTTGTCCGGCTGATCTGCCATCGCGCGGTTCAGGAAGTTCGCCGCGGACTGCTGGTCATGGGTCAGGGCCCGCTCACGGGGATGATCATCCGGTCGGTTCGGCGCGGCCGCATGCCGGGCTTTCGACTGATCGGCGTGGTTTCATGTCAGTCCACAGAGACACAAGGATCGCTTTCGAGTGACATCCCGATCGTCGGGGCACTGAGTGATGTTGAGAAGCTCTGCCGGCAACACGAAGTGGAAGAGATCGTGGTTGCGGACTCGGCCTTGAGAAACCCGCGTACCCAAAAGGCGGCCCTTTCCTGCCTGCGGCTGGGTTGTCGGGTGACGGACGAGACGACGTTCTACGAAACGATGTTCGGCGAGGTGCCGGTCTCACATATTTCGCCCCACTGGTTTCTGGCCGCGAACCTGAAAGGCCATCGACCGGAGCACGCTGTTCTCAAGCGGTTGTTCGATGTGGTGTTAGCCACCACGGCGCTGGTGGCAACGGCCCCGCTCTTTCTGCTGATCGCCATCGCGATCCGCCTCGAGAGCCGAGGCGGCGCGTTTTACTCGCAACGGCGTGTCGGCCAGGGCGGGAAAGTGTTCGTCCTCCATAAGTTCCGCACCATGCATCGACACGCCGAGTCCAACGGCTTGGTCTGGGCCACGGACAATGATCCGCGCGTCACGCGGGTCGGGCGGGTGCTGCGGCGACTGCGACTCGACGAACTTCCGCAACTTTGGAATATCGTTCGCGGAGAAATGTCACTGGTGGGCCCGCGACCGGAACGACCGGAATTCGTCGGGCCGCTGGCGCGGCTGATCCCCTACTACGAAGAGCGGCACCTGACCAAGCCGGGGCTGACCGGATGGGCTCAGATTAACTATCGCTATGGTGCGTCGGTCGCCGATGCGCGGCAGAAGCTCCAACTTGATCTGTACTACATCAAGCACACTTCGCTCGAACTTGATCTTGTCATCCTGCTTCGGACGCTGGGCACGTTCTTCCGTGGCGCTCGCTGATACGGCACCGCACCATTTTAATAACAACGCGCCTGTACAACCGGCACCTCATTTTTCGTCACGTGGTGATCGCTGCCCGAGCCGCCAGGCCTCCCAGCGGCGCTCAAGCTGTGGCAGCTCCTTGTAGGTGATGATCTCTGAGGGAATCGTGATCTCTCGCTCCAGGCGGGCGGCTTCCCCGGTCACAAGCCGGACGCATCGAAAGAAAGCCGCCTCGACGGCCTCCTGAACGTCGTAGGCGATCAAGGCCTGAATCTCACCATTCCTGAGACGAGGCCAATGGCGCGGGTCGGCACCGCACATAACGATGGACACACCGAGAGGTAGGAGCTGTTCATCGGGTCGCAGATCACGCAACGGCCAATCATCCAGAAAGACCCAGCAGCCGATTCGCGGGTATCGCCGGGACACCGAGCGGACCAACCTGACGGCCTCGTAGCGATCCGCGCCACAGTCAACCTCGCGAATGATCTCCAGCGGGCCAGAAAAGGGGGCTTCCTGCTTGAAACCGTGATAACGACGGCCGTAGAGCTCATGATCCATGCCAGCGTGGAGCAGCATGACCGTCCGCGAGCGATCCTTCAGGACGATCTCACAGGCCTGCGCTGCCGCACGCCCCATCTCTATCTGAGAGGGCCCGCAGTAGGCATCGCGTCGATCGCCGGGTACGTCCCACCCGACGACCACAACGGATATGCCTGAGACCGAGATTTCGCTGACGGCGGACCGGATGGCGGAGGGATCAATCGGCAGGATGCAGACGGCCTGCGCCTGTCGCGGGCGCGCGGTTTTGAGCACTTCGAGCTGAAGCGTCGGCGAACGCGTCGTAGGGGCAATCACATCGATTTGAACATCCTGAAAGCGGCTCATGAAGGACTGGGCGCTTGCCTCGACGACAGGCCAGACGGCGTCGTCGGTCGATGGTGCGATGCAGAGGATGCGAATCGGCTGATCGCGGCGAGCCGGGCCTCGTTGTTTCTGCTCGCACGCGATGCCGAGCAGTCCCAGAATACCGGTAAGGCCGCAGAGGAGAATGCTTCTTGCAATGGTCGACTTCATGCAACTGCCCAGACTACGCGCTCACCGGTCGATCCGTGAATGACTCGAAGTGTGCTGCCGGCATCGGGGCAACGGCACCCGCAGTTGGCTCATGCGCCAGAGGGTACCGTCTGTCGCACCGTGTAGCGATGGCACAGGATGCCGATCGTCATTCCGAACGCAGCGCCGAGGATGTCAGCCAGCCAGTCGCCCCACTCGAAGGTCCGCCCGACGAGCTCCTGCGTGGCTTCGTCGAAGAGCCCGTAGGTGACGAGCAGGAGGTAGTAAAAGACGAGGCGAAGCGGGTTTATTGTGTGGCGATTTTCTCCAAGGCGCCAGACGGTCAGCAACCCCAGGGCGGCAAAGCCGATGAAGTGCAACAATTTATCGTTGAGGATCATCGGAGCCGGTTTTGGCGGTGGCGGCAGGTGTGTGACGATGAACGCGGCGAAGATGCAGAGCAGCCACAGCAGGGTGCGCGAGAGATACCAGGGTCGTCTCGGCAGTTCGGCGTTCATCGCGGCTCGCGTGGGATGATTGGGTTGATCCTGAAGATACATGCCGAGTGGAGACGGATCACGCCATTCCCGGCTACCGGGCTTATTTATCACGCACCGGGTCGAAGCCGTCAAAGGGCGACTGGGGCGACCACCTACCGGGCAGGTGCAGATGCAGCGACCAGCGGTTCATCGGCCGCGGCGCTGGACGGTCCGGGCGAGGCCAGTCTGGCGTGCGCTGCCTTCTCGGCCGCTGATCGCTCTGTCACCGGTGCACGTGCCGGTTCAGTGGCCGGCGTTGTCTGCGCCGCGGGCGCTGCTGGCGGATAGAGGAGGCCGAGCAATTCATCAGCCAGGGCGAGGTAATCCTGCGCGCCGTTGCTCTTCGGGGCGTATTCAAAGATGGATTGCCCGTAGCTCGGCGATTCGGCGAGTTTCACATTTCGCCGGATTCGGGCGTTCATGATGCGTGCGTCGGACCAGGGGACGGCGGTATGACGAGCAGCGTCGAGGAAGCCGGAAAGATCGTCGATGACTTCGCCTGCGAGGCGCGTGCCGGTCTCGTACATGGAGATGACCATTCCCAGAACGCGCAGGCCTGGATTGATGCGGCGGGAAACCAGCATGACGGTCTCGAGGAGCTTGCCCACTCCCTGGAGGGCGAGGAAGTGCGCCTGGAGGGGAATCAGCACGCGTGTTGCCGCACTGAGGGCGTTGAGCGTCAGAACGCCAAGGGACGGCGGGCAGTCGATGATCGCCACGTCGTACGGCTGCTGTGCCGCCAGCAGAGTATCCCGCAGGATGGACTCGCGGCCGACAACGCTGACGAGTTCCATCTCGGCTGCAGCGAGATCAATTTGTGCGGGAATGATGGAGACCGATTCAGAGTAGTCGTGAATAGCGGACTCGATCGGAAGGTTCGCTGTGAGGACTTCGTAGATGCCAGCTCCCCGGGCCTTCGCATCCATTCCAAGATGGGTCGTCAGGTGGCCCTGCGGGTCGAGATCGATCAGGAGGGCTCGAAGGCCGCGTTGCCCGAGGGCAACACCCAAGTTGACGGCGGTAGAGGTCTTACCGACTCCGCCCTTTTGATTGATGACGGCGATGCATTCCATTGCAGGCAGCGATCCTTCGATAGGGCAGGTATCTGCCAACACGAATTATACAGCAGTTTCTGCGCGTGCAACAGGAATCGCCAACTGCCCGGCCGGGGTCGCGGCAATCGCCGGCCGGAATTGACCGCCGAGCGTGGTATCGGAAGCGATCAGCAGGAGGGAGGAGTCCCGCTCGGGGGCAAAAAAAATAATTATTGCCGGGTATGAGAAGGGGCGTCGCGCAAAAAAATATGGAAGGTGCCGCCGTGGCAAGAGCACCTTCCATTCGATTGGAAGTCTTCACACTCGTGAAGACCCGGGCTTTTTGCTTAATGATGCGAATTCGCCATCATCTCAGCATAGGCCCATGTTTGTTGGCTGTTGGCTACTTCTTCCTCTTCTTCTTGGAGGCCTTCTTCGTAGCCTTCTTGGTGGCGCTTTTCTTCTTGCGTTTAGCCATTAGCGTCACCTCCTTTCAGGTGAAAGAGTCTAGGGTACCGTCAGGCTTTGTCAACAAAAAACTTGCCGACGCCGCCAATTGTTTTTTCGGCGCGCAAGGGGCAAGATCATGACCGAAACCGACCAGCGAGGGGTATGAAGTGGGCAAATCGGGTTCTCTCCGCGCGTTGATCTTCGATCTTGACGGCACGCTCGTCGATTCGCTTGATGATATTTCGTCGGCGTTGAACACTGCTCTTCACGCGATGGGACGCCCCGCCGCACCGCGTGAAAGCGTGCGCCGCTGGGTCGGCGATGGACTTCCCACGCTCTGTCATCGTGCATGGTCGGATGCCGATGAACCCGCGCTCGCGCAACTAATCGATCGCGCCGCAGAGGCGTATCGCGAAGGTTGTCTCGCGCAGACACGTCCTTACGACAAGATATTGGAATTACTTGAGTTACTGAAGCGCGACGGCATTGTGACGGCCGTGCTTTCGAACAAGCCGCACGCGCTGACGGTGCAGGTGGTCGAGGGTCTTGGCCTCCGCTCATACTTCCGCGATGTACGCGGCTATCAGCACGAGGAATTAAAAAAGCCGAACCCGACGATCGCGCTCGAAATGGCCCGCGAGCTGGGCAACACGCCGGAGCGGATCGGCATCGTCGGCGATTCCGTGGCGGATATCCGGACGGCGCGAAACGCCGGAATGCGCAGCGTGGCGGTCACCTGGGGATTTCAGGAAAAAAATCTGCTGGAAGCCGAGCAGCCGGACCATCTCGTCGATGCCCCCCTGCTGATACGTGAGCTGACCTGCGAAAAATAATTATTTTCGACCGCGGCTACGCCCAGCGGATCCGCTCCGCTGCGAAGATCGGCCCCTCGGTGCAACACAGGGCGTAGCGCCAGCCGGTATCGTGCGTTGGATCAATGACCGGCAAGACGCAAGACTGGCAGGTACCCATGCCACAGGCCATGACGCGCTCCATGGCCAACTCGCAGGGCATCCCGTGCGCGCCGCACATCTCACCGACGGCGCGGAGCATCGGCTCCGGACCACACGCGTAGACGCGCGACGGAAGATCAGACGTGTTCAACAGGCACACAAGCGCGTCGGTGACACGACCGTGCAATCCGCATGAACCGTCGTCCGTGGTGATGATCGTGTCGATCTCCTCACAAGCGAACTCCTCGACGCAACGAGTCGGTCGACCGGACGGATCGGGTTCTTGCGTAAGCGTCAACGGGATGAAATCTTTCGTCTGGGCCCCGAAGATCGCGGTCGCCGGGATGCTATTTTCATGGAGTATTTCCGCAAACCAGCGGATCGGCGGCAGACCGATTCCACCGGCGATCAACAGTGCGCGATCCGACGGAGCGGGTATCGAAAAACAATTGCCAAGCGGACCGAGTAGATCGACCTTATCGCCCGGTCGACGCGCGCTGAGCCAGGTGGTCCCCGGTCCGACGACTCTGCCGAGCAGGTCGATTTCAACTACGCCGGTGCGGCGGCGCAGTCCACCGATGCTGAATGGCCGGCGCAGTATGGGGACCGCCACAGAACCTGCACTGCTGCCTGCATCCGGCGCGGAGCAACGGACCTGGAGGAACTGACCTGGCGAGGCCGGTGGGAAGTTCGGCAGCGAGAGGGTGATCTCGAAATGTTCTCTGCACAGCATGCGGACATTCCGGACGGTGGAAAGGTAGATGCCGCGGGAACTATTTGAATGCTGTGTGGTGGACATCTTTTGTTTGCCGGTGAACCGTGAAATGCTCTATACCGGCGTTTTGAATGCGTTCCAAGCTCGTAGAGGCGGAGAGTCCTGCGACACGGGCGAAAAAAAACCTCCGGATCAAAATTTTCGTTTCGATCCGGAGGAGCGCCACGGCTAAAACAGCCGTTTCTCGTGGCGATTGCCTTCGATGTTGAAAGTGGCCCCATTCACGGGGCAACGTGGTGAACTGTAGCACGCGACTGGTAGAGTGTCAACGAAACAATCCTGTAGACCTCTTAAGTTGTAAGATTATTTTATACAAATAGTTAAAGAAATACAGAGGACGCGGGATACAACTGTCGCTCCCGCAAACAGATGGGGTAAGTATTCGCTAAAATGCTTGAAATTCAGAAGAAGTGAGGAATATTACCAATATACTGCCATTGTGGCACTTGCGTGTTGTAAGATATTATAGTTACTTATATTACGATATTTGATCCTAGGTCGAGCTTTCGTGCCAGGTCTTAAGTTCGTAAAGCGATACACGCCTGGTACTCGTTCTGCCGTATCCACACTCTTCACAGCTAAACTCCATGGTGCGCCGGAGCGCAGAGGGGCGCTGCTCTGGAAATGAGAGCGCAGCGTACCTGTGATACACTGACTCAACTATGTTCGACACTCTGAGCGATCGATTCAGCGAAGTTTTCCGCAAGATGCGCGGACGCGGGCGCATCACGGAGGAGAATGTACGCGAAGTAATGCGCGATGTGCGCACCGCCCTGCTTGAGGCCGACGTGCATCTGGACGTCGTGAAGGATTTTTGCGCGCGGGTGACGGAACAAGCCATCGGCTCCGAAGTCATCAAGACGCTCCATCCTGAGCAGGTGATGATCAAGATCGTGCATGATGAGCTGGTGCAGCTCATGGGGCCGGTCGATTCCCGCATTCCCTGGGTAGCGAACGCACCGACGATCATCCTGATGGCCGGGTTGCAGGGCTCCGGCAAAACGACGACCTGCGGCAAGCTGGCAAAATACTGTCTGGACCGAAACAAGAAGCCGCTCCTGGTTGCCGCAGACCTGAAGCGCCCTGCGGCCATCGACCAGCTCGAAGTGCTGGGCCAGCAGCTCGGCGTGCCGGTTCATACCGAGCGAGATCACCAGAACCCGGTAAAGGTGTGTCGCAACGGCGTAGCCGCGGCTCAGCGGCAGCTACGCGATGTGGTGATCCTCGATACGGCCGGCCGTTTGGCGATCGACGAAGAGCTGATGCAGGAAGTGGCGAACGTCGCACAGACCGTTTCTCCGCACCAGATTTACCTGGTGCTGGACGCCATGACCGGTCAGGACGCGGTCAATACGGCGAAGCATTTCAATGAACGGCTCGAACTGGACGGCGTGATCTTCACGAAATTTGATTCCGACACGCGCGGCGGCGCGGTCCTGTCGGTCAAGCGTATCACGACGAAACCGGTGAAATTCATCGGCGTGGGCGAAAAGCTGGATCGATTGGAAGAGTTCCATCCGGAGCGGATGGCGGGCCGGATCCTCGGAATGGGCGACGTCGTATCGCTTGTCGAGCACGCACAGAAGCAGGTCGACGCAGAAGAGGCGGCCAAGCTCGAAGCCAAGATGAAGAAGGGCCAGCTCTCACTGGACGATTTCATCAGCCAGATGGAAAAGGTGATGGGCGGACGGTCGTTGAAGGACATGCTGAAGATGATTCCCGGGGTCGGCAGCATGATGCGGCAGGCCGACATGGAGATCGACGAGGGCGAGATCAAGCGAATGAAGGCCATCGTGCAGTCGATGACACCCAAGGAGCGTGCGAACCCGAAACTGCTCGATGCCTCGCGCCGTCGTCGGATCGCCCGGGGAAGCGGCACGGACCCGGAGGACGTGAGTGGTCTTTGCAAGCAGTTCCTTCAGGCGCGGGACATGATGAAGCACATGGCGGGCCTGTCGATGACGGATCGGATGAAGTTCGGTTCGCAAATGGCACAGATGTCGATGGCCGGCGGCAGGATGCCGACCTTCAAGTCGGCGAGCAAGCCCAAGTTTCAGCCGAGCAAAAAAGACCGCCGGAAAGAGCGAAAACGCAAGAGCCGATAGAATCGACTCGGCCTTGTGCGGTCCTGCATAAATCGAGCAAACACGTTCCGTACCGGTCAATGACTTGCCATCGCTTCCGAACGGGGCTAAATTGACAGGTGTTCAGCGAGCCGCTTCGCACCTTTTATCGAGCAGCATCCATGCATGCGATCAGCAAACATGCGACGCCTGACTTCCCACATCGGCGATTCGCCGTGACGGGAATCATGCTCGGTGTGGTTGCGCTGCTTGGAGTTGACCTCTTCTTTTCGTTCAAGCATGCCGGCAAGCATCCTCGCTCGCATGCAGCAGCTGTGCGAATGGTCGGCACGGCGGAATCCGCGTTGCTGGTCGGCTCGACAAGCTCGGCCTGCATGGCGTTGACCCTGGCTTTGCTACTCTGGCTTGGTCGGCGATCGGTCAGTTCGATGCCAGGTTCCTTCGTTTGTTCTCGTATTCCCGCGCCGGACGACTTTCTCGCCACCGGCATCACTCATCGGTTTTCCATCTCCTATCGAAGCGGCGGTCTTTACGGCCCCTAGGCGAAGCACCGGCGGACGTATGCTCCGTCGATTCAGGCCGTGCGCCATTCTGCGTGAATTCGCAGGTCCGCGGCCGGATGCGGCGAGACACGTACCCTCCTGCCGAGCGCGCCGTACAGAGGACCATCCTCGTAGTTTCCCCCGACCGTGTATCGTCGATTTGAATCAAGCACGATTTGTCAGGTGGCATCATGGGCGTAATGGCAGTCTTTGGCGCGGGGTTCCGCAAGTTTTTCGGATCGCGGAACGACCGCCTGCTCAAGGGATATCAGCGATTCGTCGTCGAGATCAACGCACTGGAGCAGGAGGTACGCGGGGACTATGACCGGCTTTTTGCCGAGGCGTCGGCGAAGCTGGCGGCCGATCTGCCGGAGGAACAGCGGCCGGCAGAGCTTCAGCGCATACGCGTGGAGTTAAGCGCCGATCTTCGCGAACGGGCCGACCGGCTGCGCGAACGACTCGGCGCCGGTGAGGACGTCTATCAGGTGCTGCCGGAGGCCTTTGCGGTGCTGCGGGAGGCCTCACGCCGTGCGCAGAACCACCGACATTTCGACTGCCAGCTCATCGGCGGCATGGTGCTATACGAAGGCAAGATCTCAGAAATGAAGACCGGCGAGGGCAAGACGATCGTCTGCCATCTGGCCGCCTTCCTGAAGTGTTTGCAAGGTCTCAAGGTCCACATCGTCACGGTCAACGACTACCTTGTGCAGCGCGACGCCGAATTCGCGCGCCCGATTTTCGAGCTGGTGGGTATGACCGTGGGTTATATCCAGTCGCAGGTGGACCCCGGCGGTCGAGAAGGCGTGCGCCGGACGGCCTATGCCTCGAATATCACGTATGGCACCAACAACGAATTCGGCTTCGATTACCTGCGCGACAACATGAAGATCGCGGTCGAGGAGCAGGTGCAGGGGCGGCTGGACTTCGCCATCATCGACGAAGTGGACTCGATCCTGATCGACGAGGCCCGGACGCCGCTGATTATCTCCGGCCCGGCAGATGACGATGTGAGCCGTTATCGAACGGCCGACGCGGTGGCCCGGCAACTGATCACACGACAGACGCAGGCGAATACCGAAACGGCGCGGCGGCTGAAGGAATGGGGAGATCATCCACCGAAGGAGTGGGCCGAGCTGCCGAAATTCGCGGACGCGGTACGCAAGTTCCGGATCGACCCCAACTGGATCAAGGAGGAAGAAGCCGAGGCGATCGGGCACAAACAGTATTACGTGGTTTCCAAGGAGCGCAAGCACGTCGCCATCACCCACGACGGCATCACGGTCGCGCAGGAGCAGCTCGGGGTCGGCTCGCTGTATGTGGGTGCGAACATGGAATGGCCGCACCTGATCGAGAATGCCGTACGGGCGCATGTCGTCTATGAGAAAGACGTGGACTACGTCGTCAAGGACGGCGACGTGATCATCGTCGACTCGTTTACCGGCCGTTTGATGCACGGGCGGCAATGGTCGGACGGACTGCACCAGGCAGTGGAGGCGAAGGAGGGCGTCAAGGTCAAGGAGGAGACCCAGACGCTGGCAACGATCACGCTGCAGAACTTCTTCAAGCTTTACTCGCGTATCGCCGGCATGACCGGTACGGCGATGACGGAAGCCGACGAGTTCATGAAAATCTACAAGCTGGAAGTCGTGGCGATCCCGACCAATCGGCCGGTCAATCGGCAGGATTATCACGATCGCATCTACAAGACGGTGGAGGACAAGTACAACGCGATCGTCGAGGAGATCCACGACATCCACACGCGCGGGCGACCCCGGGATGCCTTCGTGCTGGAGCCGGTGCTTCGCAGTCTGAAGCCGATCCTCGCCCGCCAGGGCCGCTCGACCGATCAGATCGACAAAGCGCTGGCCGAATGGACCGACGAGAAGAACGGCGGTACGGGTCAGTACATGGCGGACGCGTACGACGACGCGATGGGCGACCTGGCCCGCGGTCGGCCGGTGCTGGTGGGCACGATCTCGATTGAGAATTCCGAAAAGCTTTCGAACATGCTGACGCGCAAGTACGGGATCGAGCACGAGGTGCTCAACGCCAAGCAGCACGCGCGCGAGGCGGAGATCGTGAAGAAGGCGGGCGAGCGGCATCCGCTGAGCGGTGCGGCGACGAAGGGCAAGTCGAAAGAAAGCGATCTGGTCGGCAATGTAACGATCGCGACGAACATGGCCGGCCGCGGAACGGACATCAAGCTTCAGCAGGGCGTGGTGTACGAGAAGTGCATCGGTGATCTGGGCCCGCCGGAAAGCGACAACGGCCGGGGCTCCTGGGCCTGGCGCGAAAAAGGCGTGATCGGTACGAAGTGCTGCATCAACTGTCCGGACTATGACCCGCGGACAAACTGCGCCCACTGCTGGAAGCCGAAGGTCGATTCACGGTTTCCGGAGATCGGCCGCAAAGTCTGCCCGCTGAACGTGCCCTGCGGATTGCACATCATCGGAACGGAGCGGCACGAATCCCGACGTATCGACAACCAGCTTCGCGGGCGAGCGGGCCGCCAGGGCGATCCGGGATCCAGCAGGTTCTTTCTGTCACTGGGCGACGATCTGCTGCGGATGTTTATGGGCGAGTGGACATTGAAGATGCTCGAACGCATGGGTTTCGAGGACGGCATGGCCATTGAAGCCAAGAGTATCAACAAGGGCATCGAGCGCGCCCAGAAAAAGGTGGAGGAGAAGAACTTCGCTGCCCGTAAGCACCTGCTGGAATACGACGAGGTCATGGACCACCAGAGACAGGTGTTCTATTCGCAGCGGCAGGAGATTCTGTCGGCGTCGCAACCGGGCCAATCCAAGCTCCTCGTGGATCGCATCTGGCGGATGATCGACCAGACGATCGATGCAGCGGCGCTGAAGTTCCTGGCGAAAGATTACAACGCACAATGTATCTGTGAGTGGGTGCGCGGCGCGATGGAGGTCAATCTCGACGCCAAGTCGATCGACATTCACGACCCGATCGGCATGGAGCGGACCATCCGCGCCGAGGCGCTCGATGAGGCACGAAACCAGATCACGCTGACCGTCGGCGAGTACATGGACCCGGACCTCGAACGGGCACAGTGGGACATTCGAGGGCTTTCGCGCTGGGGTGAGACGCGTTTCGGCGAAACGCTGACGCAAAATCAGCTTCGGCAGATGGAGCCGGAGGAAGTTCAGCAGGCGTTCCTCGAAGCTGCGGATGCGAAGATCCGTGAGGCGGACCTGTCGCCTCTGGAGCGATTCTCCGATCCGAACTACGGGAAACGGTCGCTGCTCGAATGGGCAAGGCAGAAGTTCGGCGTGGAGACCGTCTTCTCGGAGTTTGAAGACCTCGACGACGACAACACCATCCGAAAGCTGCGGCAAACCGTGCGGGAAGCGTATCGCGAGCGCGAAGTGCGCTATCCGGTGGAATGGATTCTTGAACGAACCATTCTCCGGGAAGGCGGTGATACGGCATGGGCGGCGGACGCCTTGGCGCAGTGGGTGAACCTCAAGTACGGGCTTTCGTGGACGGTGGACCAGGTTCGCGGCAAGTCGGTCGAGCAGCTCGCCGACGAACTGATCGACCTGAATCGCAGTTATATGACGAATGGACGGTTGTCGGCCGAGATCGACCAGGCACCGTCGGGCAACGGACAACTCGCCGAGTGGGGGCGAAAGCGGCTGGGACCGGCCTTCGACGAAGCGGCTTTCGCCCAGGCGGAGGACCCGCGTCAGGCCTTGCGGACCTTCGGCAAGGACCTGCTGCGGCGCGAGCTGACGATGCTGGAGCGCTTCGTGCTCCTGCAGATATACGATCAGGCATGGAAAGAACATATGCACGCGATGGACATGCTGAAGGAGTCCATCGGGCTGCGCGGCTACGCGGAACAGGACCCGAAGATCGCCTACAAGCGCGAAGGGTTCGCGATGTTCCAGGAGATGCTCAACGGGATTCACGATCGCGTGACCGGGATCATCTTCAAGGCGCGGCTGACGGATGAATTGGCGGCGCGCAGCCGTTACAACATCGGCGCGGTGCGGCATGCCGACGCGACCAACCAGGGCTTCGCCGGACAAGCCGATCGGGATCGCGCGGCGGCGATGCAGGCACAGGGCCAGGAACAGAAGATAGAGACGATTCGCCGGGAAGAGCCGCGGGTTGGCCGAAATGATCCCTGTCCTTGCGGGAGCGGGAAGAAGTTCAAGCAGTGCCACGGGAAAGGTAAGTGAGCACGCAACTTGGGCGCGTACTCCACTGAGTACGGATTTCGCTAAGCCGGCGATCTTCCGGGCCGTTAGCCCTGAAAGACCCACTTGATGATCTCGGTGGGCTTCGGGGGCTTGCCCTGCATCAGCAGCCCGACACGGAAGACGCGGCCGGAGGCCCAGACAAACAGCAAGGTCGTGAGAATCGTCCCGATGGCGCCAATGCCTACCTGCCAAAGCGGCACTCCGGGGGCCATTGACATGCGTACCATCATCACCAGCGGGGTGGCCGGCGGGAAGAGCGACAGGCCGACGGCGAAATTGCTCGACGGATACTGCAGGACCGTGCCGACCGAGAACATGGGTATCAACAGCAGCAGCCAGATGGGCATGACGAGGTTCTGTGCCTCGCGCAATTCGTTGCAACATGCTCCGGCGGCGAGAAAGAGCGCGCCGTACATGAAGATCGCCAAGGCCATGAACATCATGAACCAGCCGACGAGGTGCATCGGGATAATGTCGGCCTTACCGTAGTAGTTGGCCACCGCGTAGCCGCCGATGAGATAGATGCCGATGAGCGTGATCGCGACTCCGGCGAAGCCGACGAGTTTCCCGAGCATCAGCTCGAACGGTCTGACCGAGCCGAGCAGGACTTCGGAAATTTTCTGCATCTTCTCCTCGATCACGCCGCTGAGTATCGGCTGCGTCGTGAGCATCAGGGCCATCCACATCAGCATGAGAATGCCGAACGGCACCATGAAGACCAGCATCGGATTCACGCGCTCCGCCTGCTTGACGTCTCCGCTCGCCGTTCGTTCCAACAGACCGAGATTGTCAACACTGACCGGCACCATTGCCCGATCAACAAGCGCCGGGTCGATTCCGGCCGCGGCCAGCCGGGCGCTGCGCACCTTGTCGTTGACCACCGAAGAAAGCCATCGGGTGATGCTGTCGTAGGTCGGCTGATTGGAGTAATAGCGAATCGGAGGGACCGCGACCGATGGATCGCCCGCGTCGATGACTTCCGGCGCAATTTCGATGAAGGCGAAGAGTGTATTTTTGCGAATTCGATCGGACAGTTCCAGCCGAATCGCATCGAGTCGCGCTTCCTCCACTTCGATGTTCTCGAATTCAAAGGGCGAATCGGTCAGCTTGCCGGTATCGTCCTTGATCCTCTCGTTTCGGATGGCGGCGGCCTCTACCAGAAAGTCGTAGGCCCGGCCGGAACGATCGAGCACGGCGATCTTCTTCGGTGCATTATCGATGCGGCCCTTGGTCAGCGCGGTCACCCCGATGCCTCCGAACATGAAGACCGGCACAAGGATGATGGCCACGACGAACGCCTTGGTGCGCACCGTGGAGCGATACTCACGCATGGCGACGACCCATAGTTTACTCATGGTTCTGCTCCTGGGCGGCGGGCCCGGCGATGCGGACGAAGATGTCGTGCAGTGAGGGCTGCGCGATTTCAAAATGCTTGATGTGAGCGCGGGCGGCAAGCTGCCGGAGGATGGCCTGCGGATCGGCCGACTTGTCGATGCGCAACTCCTGGAAGCGGCCGAAGTCGTTGACCCGCTGCACCCCGGGCAGTTCGTGGAAAGCGACGCCGTTGCCGTCAATTCGGACGCGAAGGGTATCGGCGCCGTACTGTTCCTTGATCGCATCCAGGGTGCCGTCGAGCACCTTTCGTCCCTTGAAGATCATGAAGACGAAGTCGCACATCCGCTCGGCGACATCCATGTCGTGCGTGGAGAAGATGACCGTGGAGCCATTTCGCTTCAGTTCGAGCACGGCATCCCTGAGGACTTCCATGTTGACCGGGTCGAGGCCGCTGAAGGGTTCGTCGAGGATGACCAGCTCGGGCTTGTGGAGCACGGTGGCGATGAACTGTATCTTCTGTGCCATGCCCTTGGACATGGCCTCGACCTTCTTCTTCGCCACGCCGGGAAGCTGCATGCGATCGAGCCAGCGTTCGACCTCGGGCCGGGCATGGCGGACGCCTTTGAGACCTGCATAGAACTCCAACACTTCGCCTACAAGCATCTTGCGATAGAGGCCGCGCTCCTCGGGCAGGTAGCCGATGCGGTCATTGGCGGCATTGCCGGTGGTAGCATCCTCACCAAGGACGCGAATTGTCCCGCTGTCCGGGTGAATGATGCGAAGGATCATCCGCAGGGTAGTGGTCTTGCCGGATCCGTTCGGCCCGATAAAGCCGTAGATGCAACCCCCGGGCACCTTGAGCGAGAGATCGTCCACGGCGCGGGTGCTTCCGAAGCTCTTGCAGATGGACTCGATTTCGACGGCGTGCATCATCGCTCCCTTTCTCACGGCCGGACATCGGGGAAACCCCGTTGAGTTGACCATCCACCAAGGCCGCAGCTTCATCCTGCCGAAAAAGTCTGCCTGCCAGAGGGGGTATGAACGGATCGATCGCTACATGCTCACGGCGGTTCGCACAAATTTTACAATCCTCTCCACGACTTCCGTAGACCTGTTTCCCACGCAGTTACGGTTCGGGCATCGAAGTAGGTGTGGACTGTGCAATGCTTCGTCACTTACGGCGGCGGGATCGCATACAGTGTTGCATAGACCCTCGGCCCCGACTCTGTTTCAAACGCGAAATCTTGGATGCGGCGAAGGCCCTCCTGCTCCAGCTCGCGAAACAGCGCTTCATTGATCGAAGACCAGAAACCGTAGCGGGACTTGCGAAGCCGATTCATCTCCGACCAATCGACATGGATGTGGCGGTAGTCCCGGTTTCGCAACCATACGAGGAGTTCGTGGGCCGGGAGCGATCCGGCCGCCTCGGCGAACGGGTTACGATTGAAAACCACACAATAGTCGGCGCCGGCCTCAAGATAGAACCGCCGGGCATCGGCGACGACGAGTACGCGATGGCCGTCGCGCGTCAGCTCATTGATGCGCGGAACGTGGGCGTGTGTGGGCCACTGACCGGCGGTGAACCAGTCGACATCGCGACCGGACCGCAGGGCGGCGAGTTCGAAGAAGCGGGCCTCCAGCAGAATGCGACTCAGAGCCGCTGCGTTGCCGACGACGGCGGTGATCATGCAGGCGACAAAGATGAGGCGGTGGCTTTCGGCGAAGCGAGCGAGACCGACGGCGGCAATGATGCTCGCTGGGACGATGAGCGTGACGGCGAATCTCCCGACTAGATGTGTAAAAGCCAGCCAGCAGATGAGCGGCACGACGATCATTATCCAGCATGGAAGCAGCGTAGGTTGATCACTGCCCACTGCTACCGCGGGGCGGCGCATCATGACGAACGCTGCTGCGCCAACGACTACGAGCAACCAGGTCATACCGAAGAGTGGCGAGGCGATGATTTCGTGCCACAGTCGATCCAGTCTGCCGGCCATCGAGCGATGTTCCGGCGCAGGGAGATGACCCTCCTTCCATCGCTGCGCGCCGTCATCATCCCACACGCCGGGCCGCTCGGGCAAGAAGGATCGCGCCAGTGGAAAGACGGGGTTCCCGGTGTTGTTGTAGTTTCGCACCAGCCACGGGGCGAAGGTGATTGTCGCGCCGATGAGCACGATGAGGGGATCGAAGTATCGACGACGTTTTGCGCGCAGCGCCAGCCAGGCCGAGGCCAGGAGAACCGGCAACACTACGGCGGGAACGCCCGTGTACTTGCAGCCGCAGGCAAGGCCGGCAAAGAGACCGGCGAGCAGCAGCCATGAACGGCCTCGCATCGAGTCCTCCGAGGCGCGGCCGAGCGCTGCAAGCGAGAGCGCGGCAAAGAGCAGCAGACCGTTTTCGACGTAGGCGACTCCGCAGAGATACGTGAGGTATGGGCAGCTCGCCGCGATGACGGCTGCGATCCATGCGGCACGGTCGCCCCACGATCGCGCGGCCAGCCAGACGGCGGCGACCGTGAGGATGGCGAGAATCAGATTGATCAGTTGCGCGGTCAGTGCCCCTTCGACAGGATTTCCGACGAGTCCCATCGAGAGCAGATAGAGCATCTCAATGTTCATCGGGAAATTGCTGTAGATGTTCTGTGGAAGGTAAAGAATCCTTCCTGCGTCGAGCCAGTCGCGTAGAGCGCCGAAGTGGTACTCCAGCACGTCGTAGCCGTTGCCCTCGGCGGGCCAGAGCGTGCCTGGCGGAAAGCTGGCGGCCAGCAGCGCGATCGCCAGAAACGGCATCAACGCGAGCCAAATCCAACGCGGTGGCGGCGGTCTCGTTTCGCGCGACGTGTGAACTGCGAACAGTCGATCCCTTATCTCCTTCGGAACAATCCACCGCTGCCAAGCGACAACAACCAAACCTGCTGCCACCGAAAGACCTAACACGACGGACCCAGTGGATCGATGTAAGACTTCGGGACGACCTACGAGCAGCACAGACAATGAACATGCGCCCAGGCCCATCCCTATTCCGCCAATAAGACGCCACTCGAATTCCGTGCCTCTTGGCGTCAGCAAACATGCAATGATGTATCCCCAGCTCAGTGCGGCCGCGAGCATGAACAGTGCCTCCGGGGCCGCAGACACGATGGCCGCGAAGACAGGCGGCCAACCGACGGCGACGAGAGCGCACGCACCAAAAGCCGTGAGCAGAAGCGGCAGGAAGGGTGCCTTCATCGTGTGGGTCATTCGTACTCCGGCCGGGCGGCACATTCTTCGTACATCTTGCAGTAGCTCTCGTAGCGTTCGATGGTGATCTGGCCTGCATCAACGGCGGCGCGAATGGCACAGTCGGATTCATGCGTGTGCGAGCAGTCGGGAAACTTGCAGCCGGCCACGCGATCCCGAAACTCGATGAAATACGCCTCCAGCTCCTCGCGTGCGACATCGGCCGGGTCGAACTGCCGCAGACCCGGCGTATCGACGACGTAACCGCCGAACTTCCATTGAAGCAGCCGCGCCGTCGTCGTGGTGTGCTTGCCGCGCTTCAGGTCGGTGAGCGTGCCGACCTTGAGCGACATGCCCGGTTCGATGGCGTTGATGAGCGAGCTTTTGCCGACGCCGCTGGGGCCGACGAATGCGGAGGTTTTTCCGACGAGAAGCGCGCGTAACTCGCCAACACCAAGACCGTTGTGCGTGCAGGTCATCAGCGACTGATAGCCGAGTCCGCGGTAGCGATCCGCCACGACCGCCGCGGCGCCATTGGCGTCGAGATCGGCCTTGTTGATGCAGATGATCGGTCGCATGCCTCCCTTGTGAACAGCGACGAGGTAGCGATCAACGAGGTGCGGTCGAAGCGTCGGCTCATCGACGGCGACGGTAATGACCGCCTGATCGACGTTCGCAGCGATGACCTGCACCTTCCGCTCATACTGCCGCAGCAGTGTCGTGCGTCGAGGTGCGACGTCATCAATCACACCCTCAGGCAGCGGGCGGTCTTCACTGATCTGTATACCGTGGCTCTGACCGGATACGACCGGGAGGAACTTCACTTCGTCGCCGACCGTGATCGGCGCTCGGGCCTCGATCAGCCGCGTACGCAACAAGCGCCGCACAATGCATGCCCAGACGGTCTCGCCGTCGTCCACTTCGGTCACGAGACCGCGAACGGTAACGACGATTCCGGTGCGAGCGGCCTGCTCGACCTGTGGCTCGTCGTGGATGATGACGGTACGCTTTCGGGACAATTCGCCTTTGTGTCGGACGCTCTCAATGGTTTCGGCATCTTCGGCGGATTCGTCGCCAGCGCGCACCTTGCGTGTCCACTCGGCCTTGTCGCGCGCGGGTTTGCCGCGGTTTTTCCGCAGGTCGATCCGGACCTTGCGGCCGCGTTTGCCAGGATTCTCGTCTTTGCTGGTCATGTGCGCCCTGCTCGCGTTGCGATTGAACGTGTCGCACCGGGTAATCTACCTGAAAACGCGTCACATTGCCGCAGCGTCTGCGATGTCTATGCTTCGCACTCCAACGGCTTTTGCGAATGGCCGTATCCGTGAGCATGGATCAAGCTGCTGCATCCTGCTAAGATGATGCATCGTGACGGTCGGACTGCCCATCTTCGAGCAGGTTGAAATTCGCCCCGATGGTCTCATTGGGCCACGGGACATCCGCGCCGTGCGGACGCTGCGAATCAGCGTGACGGACCGCTGCAACTTCCGCTGTGTCTATTGCATGCCGGAGGACAAGCTCGACTGGGTGCCGCGTGATGAACTGCTTACCTTTGAAGAGATTTGCAAGGTCGCACGGGCAGCCATTCGACACGGAATCACCGCGTTCAAGATTACCGGCGGGGAACCGCTCGTGCGCCACGATCTGCCGCGGCTCGTCGGTATGTTACGCGCCTTGCCCGGCACGACGGAGCTTTCCATGACAACGAACGGCGCACTGCTTGAATCGTACGCCGTTGAGCTGAAGACCGCCGGGCTCGATCGGTTGACCGTCAGTTTGGATACGCTGGATCGCGACAAGTTCCGCATGATCACCCGCGGAGCTGATCTGGAGCAGGTCTGGCGCGGCATTCGCGCCGCCGTCTCCGCGGGCTTCGGGCATCCGAAGATCAACTGTGTCGCGATGCGCGGCATCAACGATACGGAATTCGCCGAGTTCGCCGCGCTTACGCTCGAAACCGATCTGACCGTCCGATTTATCGAATACATGCCGTTGGGGCGCACCGCGCTGGGCGGTGAGTACGAGGAGCGATTCATCAGTGAGGACGACATCCGCGAGCGCATCTGCCGGCAACTCGGGCCGCTGGAGGCGACGACCAGAGACACAGGCAACGGGCCGGCGGTCGTGTTGAAGCTGCGCGGAGCGGCCGGGCGGATCGGTTTTATCAGTGCGATGTCCAGGCCGTTCTGTGCGACTTGCAACCGACTCCGGCTTACGGCGGAAGGGCAACTGCGGAGCTGCCTGTTTGACGGCGGAGAAGTGGAGCTGCGACCGATCCTTCGCGGTGATGACGAAAGCCGGCAACTCTCAAGTAATCGGCTCCAGCGCAAGATGTTGCAGCGCGAGTTAATTCAGCGCACGCTTCATGAAGCGTTCATCCGTTGCGTGACCTTCAAACCAGAGGTTCACTCGTATTACGGCAACCGCCAGATGTCGCAGATCGGTGGGTAAACGTCGAAACGCCAATACACCCGAATCGTCTGTATCGGATTCAACTCGTGAGCCCGCGATCCAACATCCGCACTACGCGCCAGTAATCCAGTTCTTGATGTCCTGGTAAGTGACGAGGATGAACAGCGTCGCAATCAGGGCGATGCCGACGAGCTGCGTGGCCACCTGCGTTTTGATGCTGACCGGTTCGCCGCGAATCTTCTCCAGAATCAGGAAGAGGAAGAGCCCGCCGTCGACGATCGGCATCGGCAGGAAGTTGATCACCGCCAGGTTCGCCGAAATCACCGCGAGGAACCAGAGCAGATCGAGCAGTCCGGCGTCGGCGAAGCGGCTGCCGAGTCGAACGATTCCGACCGGCCCGCTGATCTTGCTGGCGCCGACCTGTTGCGTGAAGAGCATGTGGCGGATGGTGAGAATGGTCTGCATCGTCGCCTGATAGGCCTCGCGGAAACCGACGCCGACCGCTGCGATCGGATTCGACACGCGGTGCCGCTCCAGGAGCGAGTAACAGATAAACGGCTCGGTGTAGAAGATGCGCTGCATCCAGGGATCGATGTTGTTCTCCGTGACCGCGTAGGTGCCGCTGCGACGATCGCCGCCGGCCGTCACGTATTCCACCGTGACCTCCTTGCCGATCTGCGCAGCCAGTCCGGCGCGAATGGCGCGCCAGTCCGGCAGCGCGGCCTCGTGCATCTGGCCATCCGCCATCAGAATCGGGAAGCTTGACTTGCCATCAATCGAAACAATGCGCGAGCCGGGGGGAATGTTCAGCGCAACCGTGACGCACATCGGCACACTGAAAGAGGCCCTGCGGATCTCGTCGACCACGCGGTAGGTGAGTTCGACCGTATGGCCGGCATTTTCACGAAAGGCGTGCGACAGTTCCAGCCAGCTGTGGATGGGCTTGTCATTGACCGCGGTGATGACTGCACCGGCGGGAATGCCAGCGGCACGGGCCGGTGCGGCACGATCCCCGATGCGATCGAGCACGGCGGATACAACCACGTGATCTTCATCGAGCGGCGCCAGACCGGCGTCGATCGGCGGTGCGGGAGATTTGCCAATGAGCGTAAACGGCGGACGTGGAACGATTTCGCCAAGCTGGTGGACGTCAATCCGCTCGAGCCATCGGCGCACATCCGCGGCGTCGTCCGCCTTGCTCAGGGCGGCATTGAGCACTGAACGATCGGCCTCGGAAAGCCGTTCATAACCCGGAGACTCGCTGGCCCTGCGAGCGACATCGGAAGGATTCTCGATGGCCGCAGCGATCAGTGACTCGCGATTCTTGACGCAGAAGCGCACGAGATCAGCACTGTAGTCACCGTTGGCGCGTGTGGGTCGGCGAACTTCGATCGGAAGTTTCTCCCCCGGGCTGGACTCGATGAGCCGCTTGACCGTGGCGTAGTCCGGGTAGGCATGCGGGCCGAGGCGCACAATGATGTCTCCCTGCTCGACTCCGGCGGCCTCGAAGGACTTGCCCGGCTCAGCGTAGATGACCGACAGGCGCGGCACGAGGCCGAGGAGGGAGCCGGTGCCCATGGCGGATGGATCGTCCGGTACAGGTGTCCAGGTGGCACTTACTTTGACGCGAACTTCTTCGCTATCGACCTGCAACTCCTGCTGCAGGGCCTGTTCAATCGTGATCGCGTCAGGAACCTTCGGGCGGCGCACAATGACATCGATCGGCGCGCCCTGTGCCGCGACGAGTGCCCGACGAAATTCCCCGAGGTCCTTGACCTCGCGCTGCGTATCACCCTCGACGATCTTGTAGAGCTCGTCGTTGCGCTGCAGGGCATCCGAACCTGTGGCCTCGCCGCGAATGGACGGGACCCAAACACGACGGTTCATACCCGGGCTGACGCCGATCTGGCGGACTTGGGCATCCTTCTTGAACTCCGGCAATACTTCGGGCTTCGGCTCGACAAGCTTGCCGTCGCGCACGACATCGAGCACCAGCTTTTCGCCGATGTCGGAAAGTGTCACGAGTGCCGAGAGCTGACCAAAGCTGTCGACCGACACACCGTTGACAGCGAGGATGCGATCGCCGGTCTGCAGGCCGGCGCGGGCGGCAGGCGATCCGTCAACAACGATACCTACAACAGCGGGCGGCTGGGGACGACCAACCATGACCACGACGGCAAAGGCCACCGCGGCGAAGAGCAGGTTCATGATGACGCCGGCGGAAATGATGACCATGCGATGGCCGACGGGCTTGCTGGTGAAGGAACGGGGATTGTCCTTTACCTTGAGCTCGCCGGACTTGTCGACGACGAAGTCTTCCTGTCCGAGCATCTTGACGTAACCGCCAAGCGGCAGGACGTTGAACGAATAGCGGGTTTCACCGTGAGTGAAACCGAAAAGTTCCTTCCCGAAGCCGATGGCGAAACGTTCGACACGGACGCCGGCCCACTTGGCAGCGAGGAAGTGGCCGAGCTCGTGGACGAAGATGACCAGCGAGAAACCGAGGACAAGAAGGACGTAGGACCAGGCCGTGTTCGCCCAGCTCGGCAGGGCGCCCAGGGCCAGCAGCAAAGCCGGTGCGGACAGGACGAAAAGCGTCTGGCGGAATGCGGAACGGGGAACGCGAAATGCAGAATACCGTTCGCCGGATTCCCTCGGTCGCCTGGCCCCTTGGCCCCAGGGCCCCTTCTTCTTCAACTCTTCACCGTGCAACATTCATTGACCTCTTTTCGCGCCCAGGCGTCGACGCGCATCAGCGTCTCCAGGGTCGGGTGTTGTTCAAAGTCGTGACGCCGCAATACGTCCTCGGTGATTGCGGCGATGTCCAGAAAGCCGATCTTTCCCTCGCGAAACAAAGCGACCGCCGCCTCATTCGCCGCATTCAGCGCCGCGCCGGCCGTGCCGCCGCGCCGAGCAACCTCGTGCCCCAGCCGGAGCGCCGGGAAACGCTGAAGGTCCGGCGGCTCGAAATGCATCCGTTCAAGTCGCGAGAAATTCAGCCGGTCACCGCAACCGGCAAGCCGCCGCGGGTAAGTCATCGCGTACTGAATGGGCGTCCGCATATCCGGACTTCCCATCTGGGCGACGATCGACCCATCGTGGAAGGCGACCATCGAATGAATGATCGACTCCGGATGAATGACGACTTCAATACGATCGGGGTCGATGTCAAATAGCCAGCGGGCTTCAATGATCTCCAGCGCCTTGTTCATCATCGTGGCGCTGTCGATGGTGATTTTAGGACCCATCTCCCAGGTCGGGTGCTTCATGGCGTCGGCAACGGTCGCGCTGCGCATCGTCTCAATCGGCCAGGTCCGAAACGGCCCACCTGACGCGGTCAGCAGGATCCGCTCGACCTCCTCCTGCTTTCCGGAATGGAGCGACTGGAAGATTGCCGAGTGCTCACTGTCTACCGGAAGAAGTTGGGCACGGTTAACACGAGCCGCCTCGACCATGAGCGAGCCAGAGACGACGAGCGACTCCTTGTTTGCCAGCCCTACGGTCAGTCCGCGAGTGACGGCGGCGAACGTGGCAGGCAGTCCGGCGACGCCGACGATGGAAGAGAGAACGAAGTCGCACTCGATCTCTTTCACAAGCCGAACGAGGGCCTCGGTGCCGGACCAGATCTGCGTGGAGCAGTGTGGGCCGTGCAGTTGCTTTTCGAGTTTTGCTGCCGCGTCGGGGTTGGTCATCGCGACCGCTTGCGGGCGGAATCGCTCGACCTGCCGAGCCATTTTCTCCCAGCTTCGATGGCCCGCGAGGCCGACGATTTCGAACTCACCGGGGAGGTTGTCCGCAACAGCGAGCGCATTGCAGCCGATGGAGCCGGTAGAGCCGAGAATGATGACCCGCTTGGGCATGGTGGGAAATTCGCCTGGTGCTTGTACGATGCAAAGATCGCCATGATAGCGCCGTTCGGGGCATGTGGCAATTAGGCCGCGTGACGAGCCACGGCCTTCAGGCCGTGCGTCTAGCCGGATACGGATGGGCATCTTCTCCGGTTAGCGCAACATCATGGAGACACTACGAAAAACATTGCGGGTCGCCGGAGATCCGTTGCCCACTGGATGGCGAGAGTCCGCACGGCCTGAAGGCCGTGGCTCCTCAAGGGGGGTCGGCCGGATTGACCGCGCTTTACCCGTAACGGACAATGGCGTTTGAGCGCCGGGATGATTCTATCCGGTCTCTTTCAGGAGGCGGCCATGAGATTCGACACCATCATAGCAGGCGGGACGGTCGTCCATGCGAATAAGACAGAGAAAGCCGACGTGGCCATCGTCGGCGAGAAGATCGCCGCCGTCGGCAAAGACCTCGCGAAGAAAGCGCTCAAGAAGGCCGGCGGCGACGGCAACGGCGCGGGGCCGCGGATCATCGACGCCAAGGGGCACTACGTCATCCCTGGCGGCGTCGATGTGCATGTCCACCTTGCCCTGCCGTTCTGCGGGACGACCTCCTCGGACGACTACAACACCGGCACGCGGGCGGCGGCCCGCGGCGGCGTGACCACGCTGATCGACTTTGCCATCCCCTACGGCGAGGAGTCGCTCCAGCAGGCCGTCGATAACTGGCATGCCAAGGCCGAGGGCAAGGCCTGCATCGACTACACCTACCACGTCGCCGTCACCAAGTGGAACCAGCACAAGCACCAGATGGCAGACATGGTCAAGAAGGGCTTCCCCACCTTCAAGGAGTTCATGATCTACGAGCGCGAGGGCTGGCAGTCCGACGATGCCGCTATCTTCGGCGCACTGGAGAAGTGCCGGGAGTTGGACGCCATGCTGCTGATTCACGCCGAATCCAGCCGCGTGCTCGATGAACTCATCGCCCGACATCACAACGACGAGGAGATGAAAAAGCTCGGGGCCAAGCTCCACGCCATCACCCGACCGAACTACATCGAGGCCGAGGCGATCCAGCGGGCGGTCAAGTGGGCCGAAGTCACCGGCGGTCGGCTCTACATCGTCCACATGTCCACCGCCGAGGGGACGGACATCATTCGCGACGCGCACAAGCGCGGGCTGGACAACGTTTTCGCTGAGACCTGCGCCCAGTACCTCGTGCTCGACGACTCACTCTTCGACGGGCCCGACGGTCATCTCTACGGCTGCTGCCCGCAGATCAAGAAGAAGTCGGACCAGAAGCGACTGTGGAAGGGGCTGCGCGACGACACGGTCTGCGTCGTCTCGACGGATACGTGTACGTTTACCCGTGAGCAGAAGGCGATGTGGAACGGTGACTGGACGAAAATCCCGATGGGCATGCCGGGGCTGGAGACGCTGCTGCCCTTGGTTTATACCCACGGCGTGCTGAAGGATCGGCTGCGCGTCACCGATTTTGTCGATAAATGCTGCACGACGCCGGCGAAGATCATGGGCCTGGGCGACCGCAAGGGGCAGATTAAGAAGGGCTACGACGCCGACATCGCCATCATCCACCCGAAGAAGAAGATCACCGTGGACCATGCGCAGATGGAGACCAACGCCGACTGGTCGCCCTACCAGGGCTGGAACCTGGCGGGCTTCTCGCGGACGACGCTTTCGCGCGGGCGCGTGATCGTGGACGACTACAAGTTCTGCGGACAGAACGGCTGGGGCAAGTGGCTCCCGCGCGAGACGGCGGGGCACCTCTGATTTTGGATTGGGGTTTGGATTTGAGATTTCAGATTGCTCTGTAG
>JRYF01001128.1_pt1 | contig 64621 bp, 50 predicted proteins | sample 235331 | NCBI WGS metagenome assembly JRYF01 (sample SAMN03074217, study PRJNA261475) | activated sludge metagenome | biome: Wastewater Treatment Plant; feature: Wastewater; material: Activated sludge; isolation source: activated biomass of a wastewater treatment plant treating hydrocarbon... ... | reverse complement strand
CGGAGAGGGAGGGATTCGAACCCCCGGTACCTTTCGGTACAGCGGTTTTCAAGACCGCCGCCTTTAGCCGCTCGGCCACCTCTCCACTTTACGTCGTGCAGCGAATCGACTGCACGCAGGACACGCCCGCACAGGTCGAGCGATGATTCCACCACGACCACGGCATCCGTGTGCCGGTAGCTCGCGCAGTTTAGCAGCCCGATGCGGCTTTTTCCACCTCATCGTTCATGACGGCGGCGCGGCGAATCCCGACTGTAGCCGATGGTCGAAAGCTTGGTGTGACAGGATGGGCCGCTTACAAACCGGGGAGAACGTGAACGATGTCCGTCATGCCGTGCAATGGTGCTGCGTGTCCGTCCAGATTCGGATGACGATATCCAGCTTGTCGGACGTCCCCGACTTGCGATGGACATTCCGCATGTGGAAGCGAACGGTCGGCGGTGAGAGCTTGAGTGCCCGGGCGATGCTTTCGTTCTTGTATCCGCAGCAGATGAGCGTCACGACTTCGCGCTCGCGGCGGGTCAGATCGTGGCTCGCGGCGAATCGACGAATCGACGGCTCGGCGCCCTGCGGCAGCGTCAGCGGCAACTCCTCGTGCAGGACTGCGATCAGCGGAGGAAGTGCAGACGGCTTGACCGGAAACTCAGTCGTTGCTTGAAGGTGTTCACCATTATTCATCGATTCAGCCCGAGAGGTAGAGTGGTCGGATGCATCTGATCAACTGGGATGCGGCGGCTGCAAAGACGCGAAGTGAGATACAGCCAGGGCCGTGCTCACCTCATTACTCTTACCCAAGCCATTTTTCATCCCGAAGTCCTCTGCCAGTACGTGTTCTATGAAACAATTGTCTCGCAGAATGCGTCAGGAGAATCGCACCAGTGTTTGCAGGAAACTGCGATACGCGTGACCCGCGTCCTTCTGAGCCGTGCGAACGCGCGCCACGCTTTCAGGACAGTTCGAGGCAAAATGGAACCGCAATCTGCAGAAATTGATATTTACGGGCCTCCTTAACTCCCGTTTCGTAGACTGGAGCGTATCAAGCGTACAAATCACGACCATCGCTCCACTAAGACTCACCGATCCTATGGCAGCCCGTTTCCATGCACAACCCATCCATGTAGATAGGACCGCGAGCGTGGACATTTGCGATCCGCAAACTCCACTCGCGACGCTCGGCTTCGACGCGCCGTCAGCCGGTTCGACCGAGCGCGGAATCTGGTCCGCTCCCGGATTGTCCGGCACTGAGAGTTCTCAGTGACCAGTTCCACGCCATCAGAACCAGCTCCACCTTGTCACTCGTGGCAGTCTTGCGGTGGATGTTGTACAAATGAAATCGCACGGTCGACGGCTTGCGCTTCAGGACGGCGGCGATGGCGTCATTCTTCAGTCCACGGCAGACTTGCACAAAGACTTCCGCCTCGCGCCTTGTCAGCCGTTGATGGGTGGCAAATGCCCTTGCGGCTTCCTCAATGCTCGCGATTTGACATGCTTTCAATGATTCAGACTGGTTCATTAATCGCCGCTCCCGAGGTTTTCCCGCTCCTCAGACCGATGCAGGCATACTCACTTCTTCCGGTAACTGACGTTGCGCTCCCTCTCCACGAATACCGCCTCTCGGAAAATCTAACTCTCAGGACAGGTACACCACGGACCGTCTGATCTCACCTGGCGGTTCCTGCATGAGATTACTGCCGAGCTGCGTCAGGGCGTGTCGGCCCGAACTAAGCCGGACCGACAGGGTGTGTCGCACGACCGGGAATCCTGCCGGAAGTACATGCGCAAAAGGCGTTAGCGAGGCGTACAACAATCGCAAAAAATCCGGATTTCTGCGATGTTAGGGGTTTGTGAGCGGGTGAAGAATCACGGCAGAAGGAGCTGAGGGCTACAGCGTGCAATGCTGGTGGGGCGTTTGTACTCGGACAAACGCATCCAACAATCCGGCATTCAAAGCATACGCAGGCGGTTCTACAGACACGCGTGTCGGTGGAAGTCACTTGGCGTAGCGCGCCGCAGTCTGAGCGAGGTCGCCGGAGATTTCGCGCCGCAGCCAGTCCGGCCGAAGCACTTCCGCCAGCGGACCAAAGCCGAGAATCCATCGCTTGAACTCGACCACGTCCGACAGTCGAAAGGTGGCTACCAGTGCACCCGCGGCGACGGCCTCACGCTCAAAAAGCAGATTTTCACCGTCGAGCCAGGCGAGTTGCTGCGTCTCGTGCCAGACGCGCTCCTCGACCAGGGCGGCGCCTGCACCGGTAAAGCGCACGGCGATCTCCACCGGATCGCCCATTGCCTGCATGATGCCGAAGCTCGTCCGAAACTGATCTTCCAGTCGGAAATCATCGGGCCGTTCAAACCGTTGCGATGTCGCGACTGCATCGCGGATGCGCGCCACCTTGAACACGCGCAGCGCATCGGCGCGATGCGAATGCCCGACCAGAAAGAGATCATCGTCATACAGCACGAGCCCGTAGGGATCGCAGCGGGTGGTGTATTCCTCGTCGCGCCAGAGACCATGATAGCTGATCTCCACGCAGGTCGACGCGCGGATCGCGTCGTGCAGCCGCTGGAGCACTTCGGCCTTGGATGAATAATCCGTCCGCGCGGCGCGACGAACGTGCAGCGTCTGATCCAGTTTCGCGAAATGCTCCATCGCCGCACGGGGAATCGTCTTTCGAATCTTCTCCAGCAGACTGCGAAGTCCCTCGGCGAGGTGAGTACCGGCCAGCGGCGTGAACATCTCCTCCGCCAGATGCAGGGAAATGGCCTCCGTCAGACCGATCGTCAGCGGCCCGCTGCGGAAGAAGTCGTGCGGCATTCGCCAGTAGCGCTTGTTGTATTCGATCTCCTCATGCTCGATCGGAAAGCCCAGTTCCTGAAGGGCCTCGAGGTCGCGTTGAATCGTCCGCTCGCTCACGCCGAAGCGCTCCGACAGCTCGCGCAGTGGAATGCCCTCCCCGCGCGTCTGCAGGACGCGAAGCATTTCCCACTGTCGTTGCAATTGTTCACCGCGTGCCATGGGTCCTCACAATGAAGCGGTCGCCTCGGCCCTTCCGTGCCGCAAGGTACGGCACGCTCCTTACATCTTACCCATCCGACATGTCGCCCCCAAACGATTTGGAATCTGACTTGCTCAGGTTGGTACGGGCGTTCCGCTCACATGTTTTCACGGCGAGAGCGGTGTCGCTTTTTCGATGAATTTACTTTCTGAGCCACCCTTCGTGCCGCCTTTTGCAGCGACCGTCAATCCGGGTCTCTCAGGCGACGATGTGCCACGCACTGGATACAATAGGATAAACACACGATCGCCGAAGAAGCGACACCGCGGGGCCTACCGCCATGACGGGCAATCCATCACTGGACGATAAAGTTTATCAGGTCGACGAGAATCGCCGGCTCAGCATGCGCGACCTGCTCGACTACTTCCTTCAGCTTGGCCGCATGCGCGTCTCCGACCTGCACATCAAGGTCGGCCTGCCGCCGGTCTATCGCGTCGACGGCCAGCTCCAGCGCATGCGCGGCGCGCCGATCGATGCAACCACCGCCGAAAAGCTGGCCGCCGGTCTGCTCAGCTCCGGCGAGCTTCAGCGCCTCCGGGAGCATCGATCCTGCGACAGCTCCTGTTTTACGGACAAGCTCCAGTTCCGGCTCAACTGCTTCCATGACACCCACGGCATCGCCATCGCCGTCCGCGCCCTCGAGTCCACTCCGCTGCCGGTTGAGGAAATCGGCTTCCCCAACGGCATCTGGCAGGACATCGTCAACCGCCAGCACGGGCTGGTGCTCGTGACCGGTATCACCGGCGCCGGCAAGTCGACGACCATTGCCTCGCTCATTGATCGCATCGCGGCCACGAGGCCCTGTCGCATCATCACCCTCGAAGACCCCGTCGAGTATCGACTCGCTAGCAAAGCGGCCGTCATCTCCCAGCGTGAAGTCGGCCGCGACGTGCCGAGCTTCGAGCGCGGCCTGCGCGACTGCCTCCGCGAAGACCCGGACGTGATCTTTGTCGGTGAAATGCGCGATCGGGATTCTGCCGCGTGGACCCTGACCGCCGCCGAGACCGGCCACCTCGTCTTTTCCACGCTGCATACCCGAGACAGCCGAGGCACGGTGACGCGCATTCTCGATCTTTTCCCGTCGAATCAGCAGGACGAGGTCGCCAGCCAGCTTTCGCTCGGCCTCGGCGTGATCGTCTGCCAGAAACTGATTCCCAGGGCCTCAGGCGAAGGCCGCGTCGTGGCGATGGAAGTTCTCAACAACATCTACGCCGTGGCGAACCTGATCCGCCTCGGCAAAGTCGAGCAGCTCTACTCACAGCTCCAGACGCGAACCAAAGACACACCCGAAGAGCGCATGACTACGCTGGAGCGCTCCCTCGCCATCCTTGTGCGCCGCGGGCAGATCAGCCCGCTTGAAGCCGAAAAGTGGGCGAACAACCCGCAGGCCTTCGTCGAGGAAATGCAGCGCACCTAGGGAAAGATGAGTTCTCCGGCGAGACCGCGCCGGAGTATTCTAAAGCCATTGCGTTGCCTCGGTTCAGGAGCATTCGCTCGCGGGCTGAATCGTCGAAAACCGAGAATAGAGGCGGAACATGCGATCTCGAACCACTCCATGCTTCGAGTCGCTACGGCTTCACGACCTGCGGAATTTCCGGCACGACGATGACACCCTCAGCGCCGCTTCGCGAACAGGAACTGCATGTACAGGTGCTGGACTCGGCTCCGCATCGCGCCTTGCAGGTGCAGCGGTAACCGGGATCGCACGTCTTGGACGCGCTGCACCCCCTGGATGGATGTTCACAGGAGGCCTGGCACGTATTCGGAGCGATCTGCTGCGCCTTCTGCTCATCCGGTTGAATCAGCCGCGACTTGCTGAAGTCGAGCGTTGACATAAACGCCTGCTTCGCGCCTTCGACATGAACTTCAAGCACTCCCGTTGAATCGTCGTAATCAAGTTCCAGATAGCCGACGATGTGGAAGGCCGCTGAGCACATGGCAGCGTTCGCGATGGGTTGCTGAGGAAATCGATGAACCTCGTCTCCCTCTGTAGTCGCCTGGTAGAAGCCGACCAGGGTGTCTTTCTCCACCAATGACAGCCCTCCGACATCGGTCTCAAATGCGACTGCGTGTTTGTCACTGATTTCGATGATGAAGAAGCCGTCCGCTCGAATCCAGACGACGCCAAGGCCGATGTAAGGCAGTTCGACACCATTAAACAATGCACTGGCCGGCGGAGCGGACGACGTGTCTGCAGAAACTGCGATGGGGCGTACGGCCAGGGAGATGGAAATCGCGGCGATGCACGCCAGCGCGATGATACACCACGATGTGTGTCGTCTCATGGCGATCCTCCTTTATGAAATGACACCCAAGTTGCAGGGCCCATGCTACCGGGAACACAAACACGCCCTTACATAATCTAAGTGTACGCCGCCATTCGAGTCAGTCAATTTTATTGTGAGCCGGTAACGGGTATTCTGTCTTATCTACTGGCCAAAGAGATGGGCTGTATCAATTGCGAGCGCAGCGACGCTGCGCGATGATCATTCGACGACTGCGCCGTTCCTCAAAGATTTTTCTTGCGATTGCGGCTGCTCTGTTTGCTCACCCTTCCCGCACGCGAACGGTTCTCTTACCACGTCGCTTGCGGTTGAACGGAATCGTAAGGTGATATTCCCCGTCTTCCATCTCGCTCTCCACGGCGTAGCTGCTTTCCCCTGGTAGTCATCGCGAACGAAGGAGGCGGCCGATAGACGCAGTGGATTTGTAGACACCTGGCTCTTTACCGGCGCCATGATGCTCAATGCTTCCTGTCGTCCGGGTAGGCAAGTTCGGCGTTGACGCGGTCAACAAATGCAACGCGCTCGCGAGGATAATCGAACACGACGACAAACTTTGCGAGTAATTCCAGGCCGATGACACCGGCTCGATAAAGGCCAGCGTATTCTTGCTTGTCGGGTTTCACATCGATTTCTACATTTTCCAGTCGATGTCCACCGATTTCAAACCTGTCCAGACGAGACTTGCTCGGCGTGACGGCTTTTACCCCCTGGATGTCAATATTGAGTCGTCGTTTCCTAGACTGTTTAATCTCCAGATCGAGACCCAGATCCACGATCGCCTCCTCACGAAGATCAACGCGTCCAGGGTTGCCGGTGTCGATCAGGAAAAAGCCCTCCTTGCCGCCCTCCATGCGACAGCGGACATGGGGCAGGGCCATGGCAAAACGAATCGGCTGCCAGTTCAAGTCCTTGTCCGCGTACGTAGCGGGATCGTACACGCGGACGGCAGGCGCGGCGGCGTCGAGCACGATAACGGACCGGCGAAAAACGTCGTATCCAACGATTCCTACCCAATCCTTGTCTTTCATCTTGTCGCCGACAAATGAAAGCGAGAGGGAAAACATGATCGGTTTGTCCAGTTGCAGCGGGCCGATGCTTAAGCGCTCGCATTGCACGAAGCCCGTCATAAAGGGGTTTTGGGAATTCCTCTCATACTCGACCAATGTGGTGAGCTCACTCTCTGTCATCTGTTCAGAGACGAGCACGAGATTGCTCGTGCCTGTATCAAGGATGAACCACTGCGGCGGCCCATCGTCAATGGATGCTTTCACAAGCAGATGGCCCGAGGATGTCAACCGGCACTCTAGATCGTTCGACGATTGCCGATCAAAAACTGCCCGGACGATCGGAAGCGGGGGAGTGAACGAATCCAGTTCGTCAGGTTTCCATGTGCTGACGCGGTCGAAATTAAGGCGGAGTCCGCCATCCAGCGCTAGGGAGTTGCGATCTCGCTTATGCGAAACAACGACGGAAGGGTAATGAACATCAAATTCTCGTTGGTAGGATTGGAATTCCCAATCCGGTTTGTCAAGGAGTCTTGCAGGGCTCATTGCCGCGGGGAGCCACGTCCGCCGATCAATCACCAACCAGTACTCCAGGTCCCGCTCTTCCATACGAGGTCGAAGCGCGAGAACAATCTCATCTCCGGTCGATTCCTCGGATACGACGCGGGGAGCCAAATCGTCAACGCGGCTGAGCCACGTGCCGGAAATGATCCAATGAGCCAGTAGTACCGAAGAATCGCTGAACGGACAATGGGCACCCGCGATTTCCATCAACCACTGGTGGCGGCCGTCATACCCGGAAAGCTGGGGCGGGAGCGTTCGCTCAAGACCGCCGCGGCTCAGACAAACGCGATATCGGCCGTCCGGTACGAATGCGAAGTGATAACGCCATGACGAGCCATTATCTTCTAGATCTTTATCATTAGCCTCGTGTTCGCCCCAGACCACGCGTCCATGAAACTCGAGGCCGGCTGCAACGCTCCCCAACGCTTTGTATCCTACGGCCTCGCGGACGCGGTCGAGCACCACCTGCAGAGCCGGTATCTGCTCGTCCTCCGAAACGGCTGCGGCACCGACTTGGGCGGTACCAACAGCCAGTAAGATGGAGACGAAAACGGCCATTAATTCCACCTCGAACGAAGAAAGTCGAGCAATTCTTTCCTTCCAATATGAATGGCTGCGTATTACACGATCGGAAGAATCATTTCGGCTTGACCACGTCAGACAGCTTACGCAGCCCCTTTGCAACTTCAGAAATTGGAATATCCTTAATGGTAATTTCAACCTCTAATTTGGGTGGCTTCGGAGGCTCGACGACTACTTTAATTGAAACATCTACTTTGGTCTCGGGCGGTAGTTCCTCTACAGCGTCCGCCAAATCATTCAGGAATTCAGCAACACTCTCACGCGCCTTCTCGATCTGCTCCCTTAACCAGTTGCGGAACAAGGTATTAAACCAGCCATCGCCACCACCTCCGCCCCCCTCTCCCGGCAGCTCAGTTACTGGCTCGGCCTCGGCGAGAACAACGGTCGGCCCGGAAGTAATGGGTAAAGCGACATCGAGAAACTCGGCCGTGACATCCTCCTCAAAAGGGTAAAACCCAACCGGGGCGCCGTCCGGTGGAGGCATGGCATCGGGAATCCTCATCCGATTGATAATCCTCAGTGTGATCGTGCCGTTCGCCGGGTCGATGTAGGTTGCGGCGAAATTGAAGTCGGAGGCAGGATCTTTGGCCAGTTCAGACCAGGACTCGGCGGTGACACCGTCGGAGGTGATGGCGACGAATACGTGGTAATTGTGCTGGTCCCGGCTCTCCAGCATGGCGTTCTCGAAGACGGCCGGGTCGCTCGTCTCCTGAACCGGCAGATAGTCGGGGTCCTCGGCGAAACCAGCCAGCGCCTCCGCGCGACCCTCTGCGAAGATTGCCGACCCATCGTAGAACATCAGCACTGAAAATGGCGGCTGAGGTTCTTGTCCGCGCGCCTGCGAACCAAGTGCCAACGAGCAAGCAGCGACAAACGCGACGATCCACATTGATATGCTTCGTCTCATGACGATCCTCCTATGCGCTGAAGAGTAACCATTGCGTGTCGGCGCAACCCACGTGGCCCGTGATCCTGTTACGCTGCCGACACAATTGCAATATGGGGGGGGGGGGGGGGGGGGGGGAGGGGGGGGGGGGGAGGGAGGAGGTGGGGTGGATGTGGGAAAGGGAGGGGGGGGAGGGGGGGNNCCCCCCCCCCCCCCCCATAATAATCAACCCTATTGTGCATTACTTTTTTCCGATTTTCTTTCCACCACTGAGCCGCGCGAATGAACCGTGTCACATGCGGGCGCATCACTGCGACAAAAATATCCTGACTCAGGTTATCGTTTGCTAAAACGTAACAGCAACTCGTTACCAGTACGGATGCGCGGCGCGAGCAAGGGCAAGCAACATTGTGACCAGTCTGCGTATGGGAATTCGATTGACGGCAGCACCGCGCGTAAATTGCACTCATGACCCTTCTTTGTTTCTATTTGGAAGGGATCACGATTTCTGCGGCACGGCTCTTTTGCGTCTGCGTTTGCGGTCGAATGGAATTGTCAGATGGTACTCCCCGTCTTCCATCTCGCTCTCCACGGCGTAGCCGCACTTGTGGAAGATGCGCAGCATGCCGGCGTTGTCCACGAGCACGTCGGCGGTAAATCCGGCGATGCCACGCTCGCGGGCCGCCTCCAGAAGCGTGTTCATCAGGATCGTGCCGATGCCCTTGCCCTGGTAATCGTCGCGCACGAGAAACGCCGCATCCGCGAAGTTCGTCCGCGGATTCTTGGCATAGTGGGCGATGGCGATCATCTCGGCGCCGGATTCGGCGGCATCGGTCAGAACCACCAGCGCCATGTCGGCGTCGTAATCGACGCGCAGGAATGCCTGAAGCTTCTCATGCGGCATGGCTTTGATCATGCGGAAGAAGCGATAGCGGATCGAGTCCGGCGAGAGCTTGTAAAACATTTCTCGAAGAAGCGGCTCGTCGGTGATCTTCAGTGGCCGCAGAAAGGCCTTCGTGCTGTCCTTCAGCTCGATCCATCGCTCCAGCACATCCGGATACTCCGGCGCGCGAATCGGCAGCTCGATCTGATCCGCATACACCATGTTGCGTGATTTCGCCTCGGCGAGCAGCCACGGCCGAAACCGCGGATCGGCGATCTGAATCAGCGCCATCGCCCGCTCGCGGATCGTCTTGCCGTGCAGGTAGGCCGTGCCGTACTCGGTGACGACGTAGTGCACGTCGCCGCGGCTGGTCACGACGCCGGCACCCTGCTTGAGATAGGGCACGATGCGCGAGATCACCCCTCCGCCCGCCGTCGCCGGCAGCGCGATGATCGGCTTGCCGCCCTTGGAGCGCGCCGCTCCGCGTGTGAAGTCCACCTGACCGCCGATGCCGCTGTAAAACATCGGCCCCAGCGAATCGGCGCAGACCTGCCCCGTCAGATCGACCTCGATCGCCGAGTTGATCGAGATCATTTTGTCGTTCTGGCAGATGACGAACGGGTCGTTGACATACTCCGTCGGATGAAACTCAATCATCGGGTTGTTGTCGATGAAGTCGTAGAGCTTCCGCGAGCCGAGCACGAAGCTGGCCACGATCTTCCCCCGGTGCAGCGTCTTCTCGCTGTTGTTGAGGACCCCTCTTTCCACGAGCGGGATGATCCCGTCGCTGAACATCTCCGTGTGGATGCCGAGGTTCTTGAAATCCGTCAGGTAATGCAGCACCGCGTCGGGGATCGTACCGATGCCCAGTTGCAGCGTCGCGCCGTCCTCCACGAGATTGGCGATGTGCCGGGCGATCCGCTGCGCAATCTCGTCGGGCTCGCCCTGAACAGACTCGAGAATCGGCCGATCGCTCGGTACCAGCAGATCGATCTCGCTGACATGGATGAAACAGTCGCCCAGGCAGCGCGGCATCTGGGCGTTCACCTCAGCGATGACCATCTCCGCCGATTCCGCCGCCGGCTTCACCACGTCTGTGGACACGCCGTAGCTGCAATAACCGTGCTCGTCCGGCGGGCTCACCTCGATCAAGGCCACGTCGATCACCACGCGCCCGCTGCGAAAAAGGGCGGCGATCTCAGATAGAAAGATCGGCGTGTAGTCGGCGCGGCCCTCGGCCACGGCCGATCGAACGTTCGGTCCGATGAAAAAGGCATTGTGACGAAAGCGATCGCCCAGACGCGGCTCCGCATACGGAGCGATGCCCAGCGTCATGATGTGCACGATCTCCGTGTCGGCGATGTCCTCGCGCGCCGCCAGGGCCTCGACCAGCGCCTGCGGCTCACCGGCACCGGAACCGATGAACACCCGCTGCCCGTGTCGGATCTGCGACACTGCCTTCTGGGCCGACACGATCTTGTCCGCGTAACGCTCCTGCCACGGCGTGATCGCCTTGCGTGTGCCGGCCTTCTGCCTGCGCTCTGGTTCGGTGGCCATTTCGATCATTGTGATCCACCTTTCCGATTCATTCAATCGTTCGTCACCTGCGAGGGTGGCGTAGCGGTTGCGAATGCTAAAAACTGATCCTTGTGCGGATTCCGAGGACGATTACGTCGTCCACGCCGGAGCCGATTCCCGGGCTGGCGATGTATTGAAAGTCCGGCGTGACGGCCAGCCATTTCGTCACCTGAATCGAGTAATAGACTTCGAGACCGGTTTCGGCCTCGGCAAGGCGGTTGACCTTGTCGTTGTAGGTACGCGAGGGGATCGACTGAAATACCGCCGCGCCCAGCACGTCGTCATTCCGCGTCGGCACAAGACCACGATACTCCAGCCCCGTGGACCAGAAGTTCTGCACGCGGTTGATGTCGCCGTGCCGAAAGCCGTAGCGGCCGAACCAGCCCAGCCCCTGCTCATCGCGATCGTTCTCGCGGTACAGCTTCTGATCGAAACTGGTATAGAAGCCCACGTCGTCGCCGCGCTGCCGGATGTAGGCCGGGTCGGTTCCTGCCGGCGCAAAAACATTCCGCGCACGCGGGTCATAGACCATGCCGAAGCGGTAGTTTCCCGCCAGCGGCTTGCCACCCAACAGGCTCGGCAGCGACAGGTGCAGCGTCGGCTCAGTGAACCAGATAAACCGCGCCGGACCGTGAAAGGCGGTGGAGAATCCGGGCTTGAACAGCACCGAGTTCGCATCGCCCACGCCAGTAACGATGCTGAACCACGAGACCGGCTTGACGAACAGGTACGCGCCGAGGCCGATGTTCAGCGGCAGGAGCGGATTGTTGTCCAGCGCCTGATTCATGAACTGCTTGTCTTCTGTGTTCGCGTACGCATTGCGATCCACGATTGTCTGGTAATCGAGAAACCCCACCGTCAGCGCCAGCGCATTGCGGATGATCGTCTGCTCGTACCACAGTTGATCCACGTGCAGCGACCGGTTGCCGTCGAGATCGTCGGCCACTTCCCAGAGCGCGCCGGTCCACTCGTTAACGCCCCGTCCCCATTGACGGCGAAAATGGCCCAGCAGCTTTCCGCCGGGTATCAGGCCGAGACGATCAAAATCGACGGTCACAAACCAGTCGATCGTGGCGCCATTCTTCCCGCCGGTGTTGAGTCCGCCTTTGGTCACCCATTGATAGGTGTTGTTGTAGAAAAACTGTGTCGTGATACCGAGGTCTTCGAGGAAGAGACGCGCCCCGAGCCAGTCGCCTGTCGCATAGGGCGAATCCAGAGCCATCGGTGCGAAGCGCGATTCCGGCCAGATCATTGCCGGTTGCGTCGACGCTTCTTCATCGGTTTCATCCGGTTGCGAATCCGTCGGTGCCGTCGCAGGAGGATCCGCCGGCGGGGGGGTTGTCTGTCCGCTGGCAGTGCTGACCGTAGCGAGCGCTCCGAAGAAGATCGCGCCGAACACCAGCGCTTCCACCCGGCGCGGTAGTTGATCGCAAAGCGGTTTCCTCGTTTTGCCGCACATCAGCATGAACCTGTTGCTTCCGGTACTGCAGCCAGGCGCCTCCAGCAGGTCTGGAAGCATGTTTCATGCCATATCGAGGAAGATTTGCCCGTGCCGCTCTCTTATATCTGTGCACATAACTGTCTGTATCGACTTAACTTGCATACAGCTTACACTCGTGTCGTTCTGCGGTGTCCGCTTTCGACTTCCGCGCCGTGGCAATGATCTTGCCAGATGGGCAATTGTCCGGGCGCAAAAGTACCTTTGCCCCCCGGGACGATGTGCTTGAAGAACCGGACGCACTGCACAGTAGAGGGAGCCCGATCATGCCGGCCCACACACAATTGCATCGACTCCATCCGCTTCTGATTGTCATCATCATCCTTGCGCTCATGTTTCTCTTCTGGTCCACTGCGGGCTGTCCCGATGCGCCGCAGTCCTCCTATCAGCGCCGTCTGATGGACACCGGTCGCCCGGCCCTGCACGCCGTCCACAAGGATCGCCTGCGAGAGATCATGGCCGACCTGAGCCGCCTCACCTTCGAACGCCTGCCGCAGGAGATGGATACGCGCGCCTATCGCGAGCGCGATGTTCGCGAGCTGGTCGCCGTTGCCGATGCCCTTGCCGCCGATGCCCGTGCGATTCCCGATGTCTTGCACGATGTGCGTATCAGCCCGGAGGACCGCCGGGTCTTCAATTCGTTCGCCGATAAGCTCTATGTCGAGGCGACGGACCTGGCCGCCCTTGCACGCGACCGCCGACTGGACCAGGTGCGATCAAAGATGGATGAGATGATCTCGACGTGCAACGCCTGCCACAGTTCCTTCCGCATCCTCCCACGGGTGACGGCTTCGAATTGAACGTGAGATGAGTAAGTGTCCCTCAAGCCGAGCCGGCGGATCGCGATCCGTCGGCAATCACCACCGTCGATGTGCGCATCACGAATGGACGAGCTGTCTGAACTGATCGCCGCGGTCCTCGTAATTGCGGAACCAGTCGTAGCTCGCGCAAGCGGGCGAGAGCAGCACCACGTCACCGCTCTGAGCCAGCCGCCGTGCGGTCGACATGGCAGATGCAAAATCGGATGCACTTACAATCGCGGGGCCGTCGGCACGAGCCCGGTTAGCACGGATAGCGGCGATGATTCGCTCAGCCGTCTGGCCGATGCACACCGCCGCCTTGGCGCACTCGGCGATGGCACGTCCCAGCGCGGCAAAATCGCTGCCCTTGTCTGACCCGCCGACAATCAACACCGCCGTGCGCGGCTCAAACGCCGCCAGCGAAGTCATCGCCGCCTCCGGCGTCGTCGCCTTGCTGTCGTTGTAGTAGCGAACGCCGCCTCGCTCGCCGACGAACTCCAGCCGATGCGGCAGACCGGCGAACGTGGCCAGTGCCGCCCGCGCGACATCATCCTCGACGCCCAGAATCCGCGAGACCGAAATCGCCGCCGCCGCATTCATCAGATTGTGCAGCCCCGGGATCGCCAGCGTCACATCGATCGCCTCCGGCTCCACAGGCATCGCGATTCTGCAACCGCCTCGCGCGCCCGTAGCAGCCGGCGTCCCTTTCGGCTGACGATCCGCAACCGTCGACAGCAAAACCCTTCGCGCAGCCCGATCCACCCCGTACCATCCGATCTGCTGACCGGATGCGCCCAACTCCGGGAACAACGTCAGGTCTTCATCCAGCGGAAGGATGAGCCAATCCTGCGGTCGCTGGTGGCGGTAGATGTTCGCTTTCGCAGCCGCATACGCTTCCATCGTCCCGTGGCGGTCCAGGTGATTGTCGCGCAGGTTCGTGATCACCGAAATGTGCGGGCTGCATCTGATCTGACCGGCGTCCTCCAGTTGAAAACTCGACAACTCCAGCACGACCACATCGCGATCGCCGATCGACGGCAGATCATCGAGCAGCGACTTGCCGATGTTGCCGCCCAGCCACACGTTTCCGTGTACCCGGCTCGATGCGCTCCGCGCCCGCTCCAGCACCGCCCCGATCATCGCCGTCGTCGTGCTCTTGCCCACTGTCCCCGTGATGCCGATGACACGACCGCGGCACCGTTCCAGAAAGAGGTTCATCTCGCTGGTCCAGGGAATACCGCGCGCCACGGCCGCCCTGAAGAAGGCGGACTTCGCCTTATCCACCGCCGGGCTGACGACCAGCAGCTCGCACCCATAAAGATCGGCCTCGTCGTGCCCGCCCAGACGCCGCGAAAGTTCCAGCCCGTCCAGCTCCCGAAGACTCTCCGCCAGCTTTTCCTCCCCGGCCAGGTCCGTCACCAGCACCCGCGCACCCTGCGCGCAGAGCCAGCGCGTCACGCCGATCCCGCCGCCGAAGCGGCCCAGACCCATCACGATGATGCGCTTCCCCGAAAACTCACCGGGCATGGTCGACTCCGTTCGATGCCGGAAAGGGAGTGCGTCGCACCGGCATCCAGCCGGCCACGAAGCTACCACGACTATCGATTGCTCGCCTGCATCGCAATATCGCCACGAAGGTACGCGCCTTCGAAGCGAATCAGCTTCGTCGCCTCGTAGGCACGTTGCCGCGCCTGCGAGATCGTGTCGCCCAGCGCCGTCACGCCGAGCACCCGGCCCCCCGCAGTCACGATCTGATCGGCTCGCGTCGCCGTCCCGCTGTGGAAGACCTGTACATCCGGCAGGGCGCCCGCCTCCTTCAGGCCGTCGATCGCGTGGCCCTTGGGATAATCGCCCGGATACCCGCCCGACGCCATCACCACGCAGACCGCGGCCCGCCGGTCCCATCGCAATTCGATCTGATCGAGCCGCCCGTCGATCGTGGCCTCGACCGCATCCAGCAGATCGCTCTCCAGCCGCATCAGGATCGGCTGCGTCTCCGGGTCACCGAAGCGGCAGTTGAACTCCAGCACCTTCGGCCCCGCCGTGGTCATCATCAGGCCCGCATACAGCACGCCGCGATATACGATCTCGTCGCGCCGCAGCGCATCGACGATCGGCACGAACACGTCCCGCTCGATCGTCGCCAGGTCCGATTCCGTCAGCGTCGTTGCCGGGCTGTATGCCCCCATGCCGCCGGTGTTCGGTCCGGTATCCTGTTCACCGAGACGTTTGTGATCTGCCGCCGACTCGAGCAGGTAGATGTTCAGCCCGTCCACGAGTGCCAGCACGCTGACCTCCGGACCGGTCAGCAGTTCCTCGATCACCACGCGCTGCCCGGCCTCGCCCAGCTCGCGCTGCACCATGAGGCGCTCCAGCGTCAGCAGGGCTTCGCTCGGGTCGGGATGCACGAAAACGCCCTTGCCCTTGGCCAGTCCCGCCGCCTTGACGACGATCCCTTCATCGCGCGTTGAGACATAGTGCCGCGCCATGTCGTAGCCGCTCTGAAAATCCTTATAGCTCAGTTCGTCGCGGCCGCGGCCCGACTGCTTCGCCTGGGCGATCTCCTGTGCCGTCGGACCGAACATCCGCGCTTCTGCTGTCGGAACCCCGACTTCGCGCATCAGTTGCTTGGCGAAGGTCTTGTCGCCCTCCAGCCGTGCTGCCGCCGCCGTCGGTCCGAACATGCGAAGCCCGGCAGCTGTGAATCGATCGACAATCCCCGCGCAGAGAGGTTCCTCCGGCCCGACGATCGTCAAATCGATGGCCTGCTTTCGGGCGAACGACAGCAGTTTGTCGAAATCGTCCGCGGCAATCGGCACGTTCTCCGCATGCTGCGCCGTGCCCGCATTGCCCGGCGCGCAGTAGAGCTTCGGCCGCCGCGCCGATTGCGCCAGCTTCCAGCACAGGGCGTGCTCCCTGCCGCCGCCGCCGATGACGAGTACCTTCATCTGCGCAAACACCCTCAGCAATTCTTCGGATCATCGCCAGCCGTCACCGTGGGCGATTCAAAACTCGCAAGATCATAAGGCAGGTTGCAGGGTTGGGAAGCCCGCCGCTTGCGAATCAGCGCGGCAGCAGTTGCGAAATGCGATCAAAGCTGCTAGATTCCGGCCGTTGCCGAGGGCATGCGCGCCATCTCCCCCGGCCTTTGCGGGTGTAGCTCAATGGTAGAGCACCAGCCTTCCAAGCTGGACGTTGCGCGTTCGAGTCGCGTCGCCCGCTGTCATGTTCGGTGTCGCACTGGTTGGCCAAGTGTCGCACTTCGCCGCTTGTTTACTGTGGTTTTCTGGATGCCGTGTTTGTGATACCGAACACCGGGCCGACCGGGTATCCGGGCCGTTGTTCGCACGGTTTCGCACGGTTTCGCGTGTCAATTGCCGAGGGAATAGCGGGGGCAAGGTTTAGCCCTGTCCACCGTTTAACGTGCCCGAAGATTTCTTCACGGCCCTCGCGCTATAGCCGAGGGCCTCTCCTCATTGCGCCGGTAAAGTCGATCACCCGCCGGAGTTTGCCGCAGGGAGGTACGGTGCAGATCGGCTCACGCCACGAGACCCGGCACTTCTGAAACGGGGCGCGCAAATCCTTCACCACACGATGATTCCCAGCACCAGGTTCGCGACCAGCAGCAGCGCGATGAGCTGCGACGCCGCCACGGTCGCGATCGGCCGGTCGAATCGCAGGTAATACCGATACGCCGCCCACAGCCGATAGCTGAAGATCCCCAGCAGGATCCCTGCAACGCCGTACGATGCCATGACGGTCAGCTCCACCACGTATAGATTCATCGCCACCTTTAAGAGCGCCACCAGCAGCATCGCGCCGGTCATCCACAGCACCACGTCATAGCTGTACACCACGGCCCGCACCACGTGCACCAGCCGAATCCGCGCCCGTCGCATCGACGCCTGAAACACCATCAGACTCAGCAGCGTCGCCAGCGGCCACAGCACCACCGACCCGATCAGGAATCCCCATCGCTGCAAGGCAAACAGGGGGAATCGCACCATCCAGTTGAAAGTCTTCCATATCTCCCGAACGACGGCCTTCCGTTCCGCCTGTGGATAGACGGCATCCAGATAGGCCTCGACCGATCCGTAACGACGGATGAGCTGATCGCGCCATTGTTCGTTGCCCGGCTGATTCAGCATCAACAAATTATTCTCGCGTGCGGAACTCTGCGACCAGACGGTCACAATCGCAGTCTGAATCATCGTACTCGGAACGTACAGCGCCACGCTCAGAATCGACACCAGCAGAAAATACACGAGCAGCCGCAGCTTCCGATGCGGCTGCACCGGATGCATCGTCGTCCAGAACCTCCGCGGCCACAGCCCGTGCCACAGGGTCATTCGAAAACTGTAAAAGTTCTGATCGGGATGATGCTCGAAAAGAAACGGATGCCGCCGTCGCTCCGGTGCCAGCATCTCCTGCCACGTGAATCGATACCCGCACTCCGGACAGCGCGGCGTGGCCAGCCCCCGAAGGTTGTATTCGCACAGCGGACAGGCGACATCTTCGTCGATCGCGTTCCAGTCCGGCAGGTCGTCCGCCGCAGCATCCGTCGTGACCCGCGCGTCCGCATCCACGACTGCCGTCGGCCGGGCAGTCGCCGACCGGGAGAAAGCGCCGTCCTTCTCGCCCCACGCATCGCGCGTTGCATCGTCCTGCGACATCTCCGGCTCCCGACAGGCCAGCCGTCGATCGGCGACCGCTCAATTATACCCCGTACTTATGGGTCGGTCCGGATGAAGATGACCGCGGTTGCATGGTCCAGGACGGTTTTTTCGGGCGCTCTCACTGCAGCCGGGCACTTCCCCATGAAGCCCGGCGATGCGCTGGCCGATATGGAATCGGTCTCGTCCCAACCCCCACGGAGAACGCCGATGACCACGCTGGCCGCACCGCCGAAGAATCTTCAGGCAGAACCGTCGCTGGGCCTTCCGGACAGTGCCAAGACCGATGCACCGTTCATTCCCCAGGCGCCGAAGAACTTCCAGGAGGCCGGCCTCGATCCCGGCATCGTCGAGTCGCTCGTGCTCAAGTACCTCGCCGGCATCGGCTCGGCCACCGGCGCCACCATCGCAGCCGATCTCTGTCTGCCCGCCGAATCCGTCGTCCAGTTGCTCGCCGCCCTCAAGCAGCAGCAGATCGTTGTCTATGTCGGCTCTGCCACCATGGGTGATTTCACCTACACCCTCACCGATGCCGGACGCGACCGCGCCCGCCGCTTCATGCTCGAATCCATGTACGTCGGGCCCGCGCCCGTGCCGCTCGAACAGTACATCGCCAGCGTACGCGCCCAGACCATTACCACATCCTCACCGCACTACGAAGACCTGCGGCGCGCCTTCTCCGACCTGCTCATTACCGAGGAGATGTTCCAGATCCTCGGGCCGGCCATCAACAGCGGCCGCGGCATGTTCCTCTACGGCTACCCCGGCAATGGAAAGACCAGCATCGCCGAGCGGATCACGCGCTGCTTCGGCGATGAGATCTACATCCCGCACTGCCTGATCGTCGACGGCCTGGTCATCAAGCTCTTCGACGCCGCCAACCATCAGGAGATCGCCGTCGATCGAAACAGCATCCTCAAGAAGGACAAGTTCGATCCCCGATGGGTCAAGATCAAGCGGCCCACCATCGTTGTCGGCGGCGAGCTGACCATGGAAGCCCTCGAGGTCCAGTACAACGCCACCAGCAAGACCTGCGAAGCGCCCACACAGCTCAAGTCCAATTGCGGAACTCTCGTCATCGACGACTTCGGACGACAACGCATGAAGCCCATCGAGCTGCTCAACCGCTGGATCGTCCCGCTCGAAAAGCGATACGACTTCCTCCTGCTCGCCAACGGGAAGAAGGTCCAGGTCCCGTTCGACCAGCTCATCATCTTCTCCACCAACCTCGAGCCCAAGGACCTCTGCGACGAGGCCTTCCTCCGGCGTATCCCGTACAAGATCAACGTCCCCGATCCCAGCGAGACCGACTTCCGGCGGCTCTTTGATTTCGTCGGTCCGCCGATGGGCTTCGAGATGAACGCCGAGGCCAAGGCCGCGATCGACTACCTCGTCGAGACCTACTACCGGAAGGTCAATCGACCTTTCCGATGCTGTCAGCCGCGCGACCTGATGCTCCAGGTACGCAACCGCTGTCTGTACCTCGGCCAGCCGCCCAAGCTCTCCAACGAGCTGTTCGACTACGCCGCCAATGTCTATTTCACCGTCATGTGACTTGAGCGGCGGAGTGCCGCATGAGCAACGCGATTCGATCGACATCCTGCGGCGTTTGACAGCCCGCCGCCGCGCCCTTACCCTTTCCCATCCGGCAAGTTAAGCGCCGTAGCGACCGGTCGAACGCCGCCCCGGTCAGGGCCCGTTCGCACTCGGCTCACCGGATACAGAATGACGCGACAAACGACGGCCACGAGGATTCTGTACGCTGCGGTCTGTGCCGCCGCGATGCTGGTCGGCTGCGGCGACAAAGAGCCCGCCGTCCCCACCGTCCTCGAAGCCCGGGACCAGCCCTATGTCGTCGACGTACCGGTCCCCAAGGGCTTTAAGCTCGACCGTCGCCAGTCCGACCACAGTTACAAGGAAGGCCGCCGCAAGGTGAAGCATTACTACCTTGGCAGCAAGGATCCTCAGTCCGTGCGAAACTTCTATTACGCCAACATGCCTTCAGGCCAGTGGCGTCTGGTCGATGAAACCCTCACCGCCGGCGTCTATACCTTGAAGTTCCGCAAGTTCGAGGAAATGTGCGAAGTACGCATCGAGAAAGTCCCGGCCGGCATGTTCGCTCCGAGCACGCAGGTCCTTGTAACCATCCGAACCCCGCACCTGGAAAGACCCGACTGACAACGGCAGCACTGCATCCCGCGCCGCATCACAAGAGGCATCCCATGAAGACCGAACGAAGACGCGAACTGCACACCAACGAACTATCCCAGCAGATCGAACAGCTCAGCGATTATGTCCGACAGAACGCCAACCGGCTGCTGGCCGTCGGTTCCGTGGTGATTGTCCTGGTTGTCGCCGTTGCATGGTACGTCCGCAGTGCCCAGGCCAAGCTCATGGACGGCTGGGCGACGCTCTCCGATGCTACCCTCGCGGCCGATCCCGATACCGCCATCAACCGCTACCGCAGCGTCGCCGGAGAAACGGCTAATACCGATCTGATCATTGCCGCCTGGCTGCGGATCGGCGAAACCGCGATGAATCGCCTCATGACTCCCGCAACCGCAAAGGAGGCCACCGATTCATCCGCCGCCGCCCTCGAAAACTGGCGCGCCACGGCCCAGGAGGCCTTCGAGAAGGTCGTCCAGCTTGCCGGCGCGCGACAGGCCAATGCCAGAGGTCAGGCACTCATGATGCTCGGCGTCCTCGCCGAGGACCGCGGCCAGTTCGAAAAAGCCCGCGAATACTACCAAAAAATCATCGAGCAGAAGGAGTTCGCCGCCACGCCGCTGCCGATGCAGGCCGAGTACCGCATCGCCGGTCTCGCCCGCTGGTCCGCGCCGGTCACCTTTCCGCCCGCCGCCATCACTGTCCCCTCGCCCGAAGCCGTGCCCGCCGCGATCTCCGCCCCGCCCGACGGTCAGCAGTTGATCATGTCCAAGACCATCGACCTTAAGGCCGGCGAGGTCGTTGAAGGTGATACGAGCATTCCCGTTCGCATCACCGAGCAAGGCGCCCCGGTCCCGACCACGCAACCTGCCGACGACGGCGACGGTAACTGAATGCAACCCCAGACCCTCAAGACCCGCGGCCTTCATGTCGGTGTGCGATTTGCGCCTTCCGCATCGCTCGACAAACAGCACAAGCAGCAGTTCCAGCTCAAGGCCAGCGAGGGCTTCGACTGGCGCCGACAGGAATATGCAGACAACGCCTGGCACCTCGTCTCGCCGCAATCTGAAGGCGACCCGCGCAGCCAGCTCAAGCTCTCCGTTAGTCCCGACCTCGTCAACTTTGAGGACTTCTTTCCCACGACCCCCCTTGAGCTGTATCTGGATAATCTCAAACTGGCCCTCGAAGCAGTCGCTTCCGTATTTTCCCCGCGGCTCATCCTCGCCACCGGCGTCGTCATCCGTCTGACGGCCCAGTCGCAGGACAACGACGCCCGGCTCTACCTCGGTCAGCGCTGTCTGGGGCTTGATGACCGTCTCGGCCCGCTCGGTCGGCCGGTCCACGCCGTCGGTCTCAAGCTGCTGCTCCCGCCGTTGGCCGGTCCGGACAAGCCCAACTGGCAGGCCGAAGTAAAAATCGAATCGCTCATCGAAGACGTGCGCCAGCTTTTCATCGAGGTCGACGCCCGCTGGGGACAGCCCGGCCCATGGGATCCGCAACTGGCCGTCGACCGCGCTCGAACGGCTTTCGAGTTCGCCACCACGCAGATCGTGGAACTGCTCCAGTCCCTCGGCGGCAAAGAAAGCTGACCTGCTACGACACCGTTCTCGATGCACTCATTCTGCGGATAGGACGACAAGGGGGTGTGCGGGCGTCTTGCCTGTCAGACTTGAATCAATTCCGGACCTCTCCGTGTCTCCTGCAATGTCCCGGAATCACCCTGCAATCGCCCGATCCGCCCGGCCTATTTCGATACCGTCGCAAGCGGCTGCTCTTCGGCGGCCGTCGCAGAGGCCGGCAGCTTCTCCGCTGTCTGATCCACCTGCCCGCCGCGATACGTCGTGCCGCGCCAGGTGATCGAAGCTCGCCCGCCCAGTCGCCGGATCGCACCGCCGACGGCCCACAATCCCACGGCCGCACCCAGCGGATACAGCAGCGCATAACCCGGCTTCAACCGGCAAAGCCGATAGAAGCGATGCATCACCGACCACTGCACGAAACACGCCGCTGCTGCCGCAAGGCAAAGCGCCGGCCAGGTCGGCGAAGTCCACACGCCGTCCGCCAGCGCAGCCGCGCAGCTCACCAGCGTCAGCCACGGAAGCAGACTGAACACCAGCATGGCCAGCCCGGTGGCCGCCAGACGCGGCAGCGTGCCGAAGCACCCGTAAAAGATGCGGCTCCAGCCCGCGACCGTCTGCGCGAAACTCTCATACATCCGCACCGTGTAGAGGTCCACGTTCGAGGCCACCGCCAGCCGCAGCCCGGCCTCCTTGGCGAGCCGCGCCATGTGCATGTCCTCGTTCAGCTCCCGCTTTACCGCCTCGTGTCCGCCGATCGCCTCGTAACACGACCGCTTCATCAGCATGAAGGCCCCGTTGGCGTACGCCGTCTTTCGCCGCGGGTTGTTCACCTTCATCGGGTCGAACCAGATCATCATGATCCCGCTGCAAGCCGGCTGGATCACATTCTCCCAGAAACTGCCCGTCTCGTGCGCCGGCAGCACCGAGAGAAAATCCAGCCCTTTCTCCATCGCGTAATTCATCGCGATCCGCAGCGAGCGCCGGCTGGTCTGCACGCAATCGGCGTCCGTGAAACACAACCATTCGCCCGATGATCGCGCGACGCCCTCACGCATCGCGTTGTTCTTGCCGAACCAGCCCTCTCGAAGCGTCTGTACGTGGATCGCCGTCAGGTTGGGTGACTCCTTCGCCACCCGGTCCAGGATCGCGCCCGTCCCGTCCGTGCTCCGATCGTTGATCGCCAGTACTTCCAGCGCGGGGTAATCCTGAGAGATCAGCGAGCGTACGCAGGACTCGATGTTGGTTCGCTCGTCCTTCGCCGCCACCAGCAGCGAAACCGTCGGCAGGGGGGCTACGTCCTTCGCATACATCCACGATTCCAGCGGCGGCATGATCCGCGCCGCTCGCGAAAGCTGGAAGTGTCTCACCAGCCAGACCATCACCGTCAGGATGGTGATCGCCAGCCAGGCCGTCAGAAAAATCTGCATGCGACTACTTTCTCTTTTCGCTTGTTCACAAGCACGTCGGGCTGCGGACAATCCACGTCGCGTCGCGCCTCACACGTGCAATCGAAGCAGCACAAACAACGCCGCCAGCCAGAAACCGATCTGCGCCAGCTCCCATGAAAAGCGGCCCACGCGCAGACTCAGGAGCTGCGCCAGCACATAGTTTCGCATCAACACCGTCGTTCGATCGCCCCGCGAAAAATACACCAGCCAGCCCCAGAGCGATCGCCCGGTCACTACCACGGCATACACCGTGCAGATCAGTCCCAGCACCAGCCGCCACAGCTCGAACACGTCCCGATCGAGGATGTTCACGCCTCTTCCTCATCCTCGCGGATCGCCGTCGTGCTGGGCAGCCCCTCAAAGAGAAGACTGCCGATCCGCACCATGGTCGCGCCCGCTTCGATCGCCGACTCAAAGTCGTGGCTCATGCCCATCGACAAATGCTTGAATTCCGGCCCCACGTGCCGGTCACCGCGCATGTCCTCGAAGATGTCCCGCAGCCGGTCGAATGCCAGGCGAATCTCCGTTGCCGGCGCGTCCAGCGGGGCCATCGTCATCAACCCGCAAAGGCGAATCCCCGGCCACTCCGCCAGATGCTCCGCCAGGTGCGGCGCCGCCCCGACCGCCACCCCGAACTTGCTCCGCTCGCCGCTCGTGTTCACCTGCAGCAGGATGTCCGCCACGCGCCCCAGCTTGACCGCCTGCTGATGCAGGTCTTCCGCCAGACGAAGACTGTCTACGCTGTGCGTCAGCTCCGCCCATGGCACGACCAGCTTCACCTTGTTCCGCTGAAGGTGGCCGACCATGTGCCACCGCGGCCGAACCAGCGGCCCGTCCTTGCGGCCACCGAGCACGCTCTTGCGCTCGAAGAATTCGTGCATCATCCCCGCGCGCTGGTTCAATTGCTGCGCGCGGCTTTCGCCGATGTCCGTCACCCCCAGCTCCAGCAACTGTCGGATGACGTCCACCTCCACGTACTTCGTCACCGCCACCAGCCGGACCGTCTGCGGATCGCGCCGCGCCCGGTCACAGGCCGATGCAATCCGATCCCGCACCTTCTTAAGGTTCTCCGAAAGACGCCGTCGGGTTGTTGCTACGTTGGTGATCACGGCGCTTGCGCATCCCTTCGCCCGGGGGCGTTCGCCACGCAGGTGGATCAGAATCCGTCCATGTAGTGCGGGATTCTAGCCGCAAGTCGCCGGCCCTCACAAGGCCGAACTTCACCCGCCCGCGCGCGTCCCCGTATCGTCCACGCGCAGCAGTCCGTAGCGGCGGCAGATCAGCCCCGCGGCCGATGGCACCGCGAGCAGCATGGCAAACAGCAGCAGCGTCGGCAGGCGAACGACCGCCGGACCCAGCAGGGCGAACACCACACCGATCGTGTAGCAGATCAGCACGGTCTGACGCACGCTGTAGCCGCGGTCGCGTATCTGATCGTAGAGATGGCTGCGATCGCCAACGAAAAGCGGTCGCCGGTTCAGCCAGCGCCGCGTAATCGCAACGCCGGTATCCAGCACCGGAAAGGCAAACACAATCAGCCCGCCGTCCAGCCAGCGCCACGTCGCATACCCCGCATGGCACGGCTGTTCTGCCAGCAGAATCAGCAGTACCGCCACGTTGAATCCCAGAAGCAGTGAGCCGCTGTCGCCCATGAAGATGCTCGCCGGGTTGAAGTTGTAGCGAAGGAAGCCGAGACAAGCCCCCAGCACGCCCGCGCACAGCACGATGCGCATCGGTCCGCTTGGATCATGCCGCGGATCGGCGCGAAACAATAACAGACTCACCAGCAGCAGACCCACCGAGGCGATGGCCAGTATCCCCGCGCAGAGTCCGTCCAGCCCGTCGATGAAATTCGTCGCATTCGTCGCCCCGGCGATCGTGAACATGCACACCAGCCCGCTGACCGTCAGCACCATTGGCTCCGAGAGGAACCAGTCCGGCATCGGCAGGTACTCGTGAATCGGTATCAACAGTGCCAGCGAGACATACCGGCCCACGCCGCCGTACATCAGCAGACAGGCCATCGCCGCCTGAATCAGCAGCCGCACCTTCGGCGACAGATGCCGCAGATCATCCACCAGTCCTGTCAGCATGAGCACCGTGCCCGCCGCGGCGATCCACGGTATCAACCCGCGCGCCGCGACCACCGAGGCATACGCCACGGCCAGCGCCACCAGCCAGCCCGCATACATCGCCACGCCGCCCAGGTACGGAATCGGTTGTTGATGCGGCTTGAGACCGCCGTCCGGCCGGTCGTACAGCTCCAGGCGGACCGCGATCCCTCGGATGATCGGACACACGATCAGCGTCGTCGCCAGCGCCGCCGCCAGCGGCCGCCAGTAGATATCATTGAAGGTAAGTGGGGGGGGCGAAGCATCCACCGGTGAACCCTGTTCAGCGACCGGCCCGATCGAATTCCACGATCGCCCCGGCGACCGCCGCCTGCTGCGCTTCCGTCAGCTCCGGATAGATCGGAATTGCCAATATCTCCCGCGCCGCCGCCTCCGCGTTCGGACAGTCGCCCGCCTTCCCGCCCAGATGCGCGAAACACTCCTGCAGATGCAGCGGAACGGGGTAGTAAACCTCCGTGCCGATTCCTCGGGCATCGAGGTGCTTCTTCAGTTCATCCCGCCGTCGTACACGAATGCAATACTGGTTGAAGATCGAAACATTCCCGTCGGCAATCACCGGCGTCTTCACCCCGCTCCCGGCGAAAAGCCCCGCATAGCGACAGGCATTCTCCGCGCGCTTTTGCGACCAGGCGTCCAGATGCTTCAGCTTGATCCGCACCACCGCCGCCTGAATCGCATCCAGCCGGAAATTGCCGCCGATCCACTTGTGGTAATACTTCGGCTGTGCCCCATGATCGCGGAAGATGCGAATCCGATCGGCCAGCGCCGCGTCGTTCGTGCAGACCATCCCTGCGTCACCGAAAGCGCCGAGATTCTTGCTCGGGAAGAACGACAGCGTCCCGACCGTACCCATGCTGCATGCCTTGCGTCCGTGACGCGTCGCGCCGATCGACTGCGCCGCGTCTTCCATGACCGGAATCTCTCGCGACTTCGCCAGATCGAGAATGCCCTCCATCTCAGCACACTGGCCGAAAAGGTGCACGGGAATGATGAGCTTCGTCTTGTTCGTGATCGCCGGCGCGATGTACTTCGCAGACGTGTTGAACGTGTCGGGGTCCACATCAACGAAGACCGGCCGTGCTCCCAGCCGGCTGACGCAGCCCGCCGTGGCGAAGAACGTGAACGTCGGCACGATCACCTCGTCGCCCGGCCCGATGCCCATCGCCATCATCGCGCACAGCAGCGCGTCCGTGCCGCTGCTCATGCCGATGCCGTACGCGCAGTCACTGTAGGCCGCCACCGCCTCCTCACAGGCGACGACCTCCGGCCCGCCGATGAAACGCTGCGATTCGCAGATCGCGTCCAGCGCCGCCCGGACTTCCTCACGGATCGTGGCGTATTGGGCCTTCAGGTCGAGCAGCGGTACGGCGACATTGCTGGGAGTCATTTTCGGCGTTGCGATCGGAGCGGCCATGCAGGTCATCCACGGAATGAGTTCACAGCTCGACCCATTCGAGCGCATGACCGTGATATAGATGGAAATCGGCAATCCGGCAAGAACGGTGTCGCGTTCGACGCGTCAGGAGCCGGCTGGCATGTAATGCCGACTCAGGTGGGCGAGCAGATCGCGTACCGCCACCACCCCCTGCGGTCGGGAGTTTTCCACGATCGGGATGTGTCGAAAACCCCCGACGTCCATCCGGTTCAATGCCCAGGCCACCGTCGCATCCGGTTTGAGCGTCTCCGGGTCCGGCGTCATGAATTCGTGAATCGGGGATGACTTGAGCTGCTCGTAGCGATCGGCGACTTTGTAGAGCAGATCGCGCTCGCTGACGATGCCCATCAGGCAGCCGTCCGGCCCGACCACCAGCACGCAGCTCGCGCTCGCGGCGATCAGCCGGTCCACCACCTCCGAGACCGTCGCCGTCGGCGCCACCTTCACCGGCGCGGGCGAGGCCACGTCTGACAGGGCCGTCATCGCGGCGCTGTCTTCCAGTTCCGAGGCCAGCGTCGCGGGAACTTCCTGCGTCAGCGGCTCACCACAGCTGTCGCATTCATCAACGCCTTCGATGTTGTCGATTTTGCATGCCGGGCAAATCACGGCGGTTCCTCCGGTTGATGCGCGCCGCTGTCTCCCCCAGTTCTGCTCAGGATTTTCGAGTCAGGAGACGACCCACGTATCGCCCGAGTTAAGCAGCTTCTCCAGGTCGCCCTTGCCCTGCTTCTCCGTGATCTGGCGCATCTGGTCGTGCACCATGTCCTCGAAGACCGGTGCATCCACCGACCGGAAAACGCCCATCGGCTCGGGAAACTCCGGATACCGCATGCGGCTGAGCATGAAGGCCAGCGACGGCTCAACGGCCTTCTCATCGTGAAAGATCAGGTCGTCTTCCTTGATATCCCCGCCGAGCTGCACCACCTCCGGCTCCATGTTCTTCAGGCGGATGCCCTTGTCGCGGTTCTTGCCGAAGATCAGCGGCTTGCCGTGTTCGAGAAAGATCGTGGTGTCGTCCTTCGTTTCGCGGCTCGTCGCATACTCCCAGGCGCCGTCATTGAACACGTTGCAGTTCTGGTAGATTTCCACGAACGACGTGCCCTTGTGCTTCGCTGCACGCAGGAGCGTCTCCGACAGATGCTTCACGTTCACATCCAGCGTCCGCGCGACGAAGGTCGCCTCCGCGCCGATCGCTACCGACAACGGATGAAGCGGATTGTCCACCGAACCATACGGCGTCGACTTCGTCTTCTTGCCCAGTTCCGAGGTGGGGGAGTACTGCCCCTTCGTCAGCCCGTAAATGCGATTGTTGAAAAGCAGAATGTTAATGTCCAGGTTTCGCCGGATCAGGTGCAGCAGATGATTCCCGCCGATCGACAGCCCATCGCCGTCGCCCGTCACCACCCAGACCTGCAACTCCGGATTCGCCACCTTCACCCCGGTGGCGATCGCCGTCGCACGGCCGTGGATGCTGTGGAAACCGTAGCTGTTCACGTAATACGGAAACCGGCTCGAACAGCCGATCCCAGATACAAACACGATCTTCTCCCGAGGGATACCCACCTCCGGCAGGATCTTCTTCGCCTGCGCCAGAATCGAGTAATCCCCACAGCCCGGGCACCAGCGCACGTCCTGATCGCTGGCGAAGTCCTTCGGTGTCAGTTGCGGCAACGTTGATGTCGACATGTCTTGCGATCCCAGTCGGCCGGTCGGCCGGTGATTCCCTGTTACTAAATGCCCCGCGGTTCGGTCTCAGTTCTTGCCTTCAAGCACTTCCTTGATGCGCAGCTCCAGTTCGCTGATGAGGAACGGCTTGCCCTTGATCTTGTTGTATCCGAGGGCATCCACGAGATAGTTGGCACGCAGCAGCATGCGAAGCTGTCCCATGTTCAGCTCCGGCACCAGCACTTTCTTGTAATTGCTCAATACCTGGCCCAGGTTTCGCGGGAAGGGGTTCAGATAGCGAACGTTCGCCGCCGCCACCTGGTAGCCCTGCTTCTGTACGCGCTCCACCGCGCTGCGGATCGCGCCCATCGTCCCGCCCCAGCCGATCACAAGCAGGTCGCCTTTCTCCGGGCCCATGACTTTCTGCTCGGGGACGTCCAGGGCGATGCTCGCGATTTTTTTGGCCCGCAGGTGAATCATCCGCTGATGGTTCTCCGGGTCGTAGCTGACGTTGCCGGTGATGTCCTGTTTCTCAAGACCGCCGATGCGGTGTTCCAGCCCCGGCGTGCCCGGCAGGGCCCACGGACGCGCAAGGTGCTCATCGCGCTCATACGGATGAAACGCGCTGCCGTCGCTCCGCGCCGTCGGATGCTTGATCTCGATCCGCGGCAGCGTCTTGATATCGGGAATCGCCCACGGCTCCTCGCCGTTGGCGATGTATCCGTCCGTCAGCAGGATCACCGGCGTCATGAACTTCGTCGCGATGCGAACCGCTTCGATCGCACAGCTGAAACAGTCCGCCGGAGAGTTTGCCGCGATCACGCACACCGGGCACTCACCATTGCGTCCGTAACATGCCTGGAAAAGGTCCGCCTGCTCCGTCTTCGTTGGCAGGCCGGTGCTCGGACCGCCGCGCTGCACGTCCACGATCACCAGCGGAAGCTCCGTCATCACCGCCAGGCCGATCGCCTCTGCCTTCAGCGCCAGGCCCGGGCCGCTCGTGCCCGTCACACTGATGTCGCCGGCGAAGGACGCGCCGATCGCCGAAGCGACCGCCGCGATTTCATCCTCCGCCTGAAACGTTTTCACGCGATAGTTCTTGTAACGCGCCAGCGTGTGCAGAATGTCGCTCGCCGGCGTGATCGGATAGCTCCCGTAAAACACGTCCTTGCCCGAGAGCTGGCCCGCGGCGATGAAGCCCAGCGAGACCGCCTCGTTGCCGGAGATGCGCCGGTACTTGCCCGGCACAAGGTGCGCCCGATCAACCTGGTAGCTGCTGGTGAAGACTTCGCACGTCTCACCGTAGAAGTAGCCCGCCTTCAGGACCGACTTGTTCGCCTCCGCCAGCGCCGGATTCTTACCGAACTTGTCCTCGATCCACTTGATCGTCGTGTCCATCGGCCGACCATACAGCCAGTACACCAGCCCCAGCGCGAAGAAGTTCTTGCACCGGTCCACGTCTTTCGCGCCCAGGCCCGAGTCCTTCAGCGCCTCGCGCGTCAGCTTGTTTACCGGCACTCGAAAAACGCGGTACTTCGACAGCGTCCCGTCTTCCAGCGGGCTGTCCGTAAACCCCGCCTGCTTGAGCCGCCCCTTATCAAAGGCGTCCTCGTTGACGATGATCATCCCGCCGTCTTTCACGTCGCTCATGTTTACCTTGAGCGCCGCCGGGTTGAACGCCACCAGCGTGTCCACTGCATCCCCCGGCGTGTGAACATCGTGGCTCGAAAAGCGAACCTGAAAACCGCTCACCCCGGCCAGCGTGCCGGCGGGGGCGCGAATCTCAGCCGGAAAGTCGGGAAACGTGCTGACGTCATTCCCGAAGATCAGCGTCCCGCGGGTGAACTGCGTCCCCGCGAGCTGCATGCCGTCGCCGGAGTCTCCGGCAAATCGTACCGTTACGTCGTCGAGGGCCTCGATCCGTTTGGACGAGGCGGGTCTGGTCATCGTCTCAGTGGTCATGGCTGTGGTGAAATACCCCTCGTGATGGAAATGGTGCCGGATGTCGTTCGATTCTGGTGCATCGAAGGCCTATGCTCCTTCCGGAGCTGCCTGCACCTGGTCCGGTTCCGGGGGCAGGTTATATACAGCTTTCGGAAAGTACTCGACCATGTAATGAACTATTTCACGCACGGAGATGCGACCCACCGCCCGTCCGCGGGCATCCACCACCGGTAGGTGGCGATAACCGCCGTCGAGCATCTTTTGCAGTGCCGCGCCGACCGTATCCTCCACCGTGACCGTCGTGGGATTCGCCGTCATCACTGTGGAGATCATAGCCCCGATATCAACCCCACGTCCCAGAACGCGCTTGAGTAGATCACGTTCCGTGAACACCCCCGTTACCCGGCCGCCGTCCTCCACAAAAACCACCCCCGCGCGGTTCTGTTGCATGATCGCGATCGCCTGCCGGATCGTCGCGCTCGGTGGAACCGTCAGCGCCGGCTTGCAATTCAGCTTGGATACGTGGTCGCGTCGAAGATTTTCTGTTAGCGGCATCGATCCTGGGCCTTGTAGGGCCCTGTAACATAACATATCCCACACCGGAAGGGAAACAGCCCGTCCGAAAGATTCCTCCGGACAGCCCACGCGCCTACCGGTTGTTAAGACGAGTGGCCGCGCCCCAAACCCGTCTGCGGCAACCACTTGTCCCGGACCGAGAGGATCGCTAGACTGCCTTCCCCAAGCCGGTCTGCCCTCGGGCGCCGGTCCTGCCCGAACTTCGCGGCCGTGGCGGAATTGGCAGACGCGCTAGGTTCAGGTCCTAGTGATCGCAAGATCGTGGAGGTTCGACTCCTCTCGGCCGCATTTCCGTTCTTTCTACTCCCCATTCTGCGACGCACCGGCGTTTTCCAACACATAGGTCGCCGGAACGCACCGGATGGATGCGGAAACGAACGCCGCCGGGATGGATTCCGAGTGGCAATACTCCATTTTGGAGCACACGATTTATGAAACTTCCCCTTCATTCCTTTGTCATAGCGCTCCACGTGATCGCATTCTTCGTTTCGCGCGCCTCCGCACAAGCCCCGGGCGGCCGGCTCTACGATTACTACCCGCCGATCGAACCTTTCCGCACCGGTCACCTCAAGGTCAGCGACCTCCACGAAATCTACTACGAAATCTCCGGCAATCCCCTGGGCAAACCCGTCATCGTTCTCCACGGCGGACCCGGCGGAGGCAGCTACCCGAGTCTACGGCGTTATCACGATCCGCAGCTCTACCAGATCGTCCTATTCGATCAACGCGGCGCAGGCAGGAGCAGACCCGCCGGTGAACTCCGCGAAAACACGACCGACGATCTCGTCGCAGACATCGAAAAGCTGCGAAAGGAATTGAAGTTCGACAAGATGCAGGTCTTCGGCGGCTCCTGGGGTTCAACGTTGGCACTGGCCTACACCCAGAAGCATCCCGACCGTGTCAGCGCACTCGTCCTCCGAGGCGTCTTCCTCGCCACGCGCCGCGAGATCGACCACCTCTACCACGGCGGTGTCGCCGAGTACTTCCCCGAAGTTCATGAAAAACTCAAAGCCGTCATTCCCCAGCCCGACCGACTCAACTATCCGCAGCAACTGCTCGACCTTCTCAAAGGCACCGACAGCGACAAGCGCGATCGCGTTGCCAGGGCGTGGGCTGGTTATGAGACGAAGATCGCCGCACTCAGCGTCTCCGACCGGGAGGTTGAGGCGATCCTCGACAACTCCGACTGCCTTAATTTCTCCCTCCTGAAGAATTACTATATGGCTAATGGGTGCTTTCTGAAGGAAGGGGAGCTGCTCCGCGGCGCCGCGGGGCTCTCCGGCATTCCCACGGTCATCGTCCACGGCCGTTATGACATGGTCAGCACCCCCAGAACCGCCCGCGAACTGCACCAGGCCATCCCCGGCTCGCGTCTGGTCATGGTCGAGTCCGCCGGCCACAGCGGCGGTGAATTGCTGATGCGCTCGGCGCTCATCGAGGCGGTACAATCATTGGACGGCAGCCGTGCGGGGGACGACCGCTGACGGATTCGCATGCCCGGAGAGCAGGAGTCACGATCAACATGAGCACGGAACCTATTCGGAAACCCGCCAGCAAGCCGACGCAAGCCGCCGGCGTCGCGCCAGTCAAGCCCGCAGCACCACGCACCGCCCCCGCGCCGGCGTCTTCCGCGCCGACATCCGCTGCACCTGCGAGCGGCGGTAAGGGCGGCAAGATCGCGATGCTCGTCATGCTCATCCTCCTCGCGGCAGGTTTGGGCACCAGCGGCTGGCTCGCCTACTCCGCGAAGTCTGAACTCGCCGAAGCCGAAAGCAAAATCAAGCAGGTCGAGCTGGCCCGCTCCGGCGAACGAAAGGAACTCAACAAGACCATCGCCAAGTTCGAGGCCGCCCAGGAAGAAGCCACCAACAACGACATCCTCTTCGACTTCGTTGCCGAAACCCTCATGGCCGATCGCGAAGCCGGCAAGGACGCCGCCAAGCTCACCGTCAGGGACGCGCTGGATCGCGCAACCGAGCGTCTCGATGCGGGAGAATTCAAAAAACGCCCGGACCTCGAACTTCAGCTCCGCCGCACCATCGGCTACGCCTACCTGCGACTGGGCGTCTTCGAGCCCGCCGAAGCCCACTTTCGTCGTGCCTACGACCTGACGCGCGAACTGGCCGGCGGCGACGACCGGCCTGAAATGCTCGAAGGCATCAGCGGTCTTGCACTCGTCCTCGCCGCCAAGGGCGACGCCGAGGAAGCCACGCCTCTTCTGACCCGCGCGATGGAGATGTACAACAAGTTCCTCCAGGACCAGCCGCCCGGACGCGTCAACAACCTGACCGCCATGATGCAGAATGCCATGGCCAACGGTAACTATCTCGAGGCCGCCTCGCACGCCAACTACATCGTCCTCGTCCTCGAACGCCAGTTCGGCAAGGCCCACCCCTTGGCCATTCTGGCGCGGATGAGCGTCGCCCGGAATCTTCAGGCCGGTAGTGAACTGACCCTCGCCGAGTCCATGGCCCGCGAAGTCGTCAATCGCCTCGAACGCATCCTCCCCGGTGTCCACCCCCATATCTCAGATGCCATGGCCCTGCTGGCAGGAATTCTGAACGACAACGGCAAGCACAAGGAGGCCGAGTCCTACGCACGCCATTGCCTCAAAATCCGCGAAGCCATACTGCCCAAAACTCACTGGCAGCGCTTCAGTGCCATGTGCATCGTCGGTGAAGCCCTCGCCGGTCAGAAAAAGTATCCCGAAGCCGAGAAGATGCTGCTCCGCGGCTACAAGGGCCTGATCGCAAAGAAGTCCGATGCCCCCATGCGCCGCAAGCGCGAGGCCTGCGAAGCACTGGCCAAGCTCTACGAGGCCATGGAGCAGCCCGAGAACGTCGAGAAGTATCAGAAACTCGTCAACAAATACACCGAAAAGCGTCGCAGTGCAGAACGAGACGCCACCGGCGCCGAGCGCGGCTGATCTCGACGGCCGCTCCCGCGGTCCTCATCGCTTCCAGATTTGCACCGCGATCCGCCACACCGGGTGCGCGTACCTCGGATCGATTCGATCTTTCAGTGCCGCGTCCGGGTCCGCGAGATATCCCCGTTCGCGCTCCAGCGTGTATTTCTCGCCCAGGGCCTCCTCCAGACGCGCCCAGTCTGCATCATCCGCGAATCCCGCCGTGCGGATCGTCAGAACCCGTTCCGGCCCGACGTCCTTCAGCCGTTCGAGCATCTGCTCCGGTCGCATCGGCCCGCGCTGCTCGATGCACGCACGCCACTTCGCCGCGTCCACGCGCCAGGCACCCGGTGCATCCGCCGCCTGCGCCAGCGCGATGTAATAGCGCGCCGCCGGATGCGTCACCACCCAGTCGCCGACGGCCGGTGCGTCCGCCGCGCCCAGGTTCGCCATCACGACGTCTTCAAAGGGGTCCAGCCAGCGCAAGCTCGACCAGTTCTTCTGTGTCACAAGGTTGACACCACAGCCCAGCCAGCCGATCGCCAGTCCGACGAGTACCACCCTCGGCAGCAGCCGCTCGCGCGCCGCGTGCGACATCGTCACGGCACGCACCGCCGCAAGACAGACAATCCCGCTGAAGGCCAGCACGTACTTGTCGATCATCACCCGCGTAAGCGTCCCCGCGAGCAGGCAGCCCAGTGCGACCATCGCCGGCCGACGAACCATCTGCCAGTGCCGCAGGGCAGTCACCACCAGCGCCGCGAAAGCCGCCGCGAGCGGCAGCCACACCCACCACGCCCGCACCGAGGCCAGGTTGCCTGCCGCCAGTGCCGCCAGCGTCCGCGCCAGCGATGCGGCCGATTCCTGCCACGGTCCGCCCACGCTGGGAAAGGTTCCCACCTGCCGCCAGAAGGCCGGCGCCCACGGCGCATACAGCGCCACCGCAACCGCCGCCGCCAGGTACCGCCCAGCTCCGTATCGCCCGAGATGGATTGGCCCGCCCCCGCTGCGCCCGTCAGCGTAACGTCTGGCGTCCTCGCCGGCCGAAGGTGCCGCGCTCGTCTCCCGTCCGCGCAGCATCATCAGCCAGATCAGCCCGACCACCACCGGCCCGAAATAATTCACGTAACACGCCACCGCCGCCGCAACGCCCCAGGCAATCCACCATCCTCGCGACGGCCGACCTGCCGACGCGGCCCGTTCAATGCACGAAGTGACATACAGCACCACCGCCGTGGCGCAGAACATCGCCGCGTACCAGCGACCGGCGAATCCGAAGAACAGGTGCGCCGGATGCAGCGCGGCGATCCACAGCGTCCACCGCGCCATTGTCTCGCCGTACCAGTTCCGCGCCGCCGCCCGCAGCGCGACAAGGCCCGCCAGAAACAACACAATCGACAGCGAGCGCAGCCCCAGCGGCCCCACGCCGAACCAGTGAACCCACAGATTCTGCATCAGGTAATAAAGCGGCGGGTCCGGCTCCGCGCCATGCCACAGCGCAGACACCATCTCGCCCGGCGGCAGCGTGTACCGCAGGCAACTGAACGCTTCATCGTCGAATACGCTGTAATGCCCCGCCGCCCAGGTCTGAAAGAGCCCGACCAGAACCAGCAGCCCCCCGGTCTCCAGCCACGAAACGTCTCGCTTCAACCGTCTGCCATCCTTCGCCACCCAACCTCGAACTGCCTTACCTTATCCCGAAAGTTCCTCAGAAGCTAAACACACAGTCGGTGGTACAGGCATCCTGCCCGTTCGCCGCAGGGTGGCACGGGCGTTCCACCCGTTCGCTTTACCGCGCATCGCCATCGCCCCCATTTCCGCATCCCCAATCTTGGCGTTTTGACGTTTCTGACTTTCTTCCCTATTGTCTCGTCCTGAATACAGGAGCCCCAGCATGAAACTTGCCTTCAGCAGTGTCGCCTGTCCCGCGTGGGACCTCGTTACCATGGTCGAAAAGGCCCGCGAGTTCGGCTACAAGGGACTGGAACTACGCGGCCTCGAAGGTCAGATGTACCTGCCCCTGGCCCCGCAGCTTGCCTCCAACCCCGCCCGCGTCGGCAAGCTCATGCACGATGCCGGCGTGGACCTCGTCTGCCTTGCAACCTCCAATGCCTTCCACATGCGCGACCCCCGTGACGTTGCCGACAACCAGGCACAGGTCCGCGAGTACATCGACCTTGCCGGCAAGCTTGGCTGCCCGTTCGTCCGCGTCTTCGGCGCCGAGATTCCACAGGCAAGGTTCTGGCTCCTCGGCCGCGAGCGCCGTGAGGTCGTCCTTGGCCGCATCGCAAACGCCCTCCGCGAGCTGGCCGACTACGCCGCCGCCCGCCGCGTCACCCTGCTGATCGAGAACAGCGGCGACTTCACCGACAGCGTCGCCATGTGGTACCTGGTCGACGCGGCCAACTCGCCCGCCGTCCGCTGTTGCTGGAATCCGATGAATGCCCGGCTTCGCGGCGAGCGGCCCACGACCTCCATCCCGCGCCTCGGCGCCCGCATCGGACTCGTGCATGTCACCGACGCGAAGTTCGAGGGCAACGCCTTCGATGGCTATGTCCTGCCCGGCCAGGGCAACGTCGAAGTCCCGCGTCTCATCCAGCTCCTCAAGGGCATCGCCTACCGCGGTCATCTCGTCTTCGAGTGGCCCAAGCTCTGGAACCCGACCCTGGCTGATGCCGACCGCGCCCTGCCTGCCGCCGCCAAATACCTGCAAGGCCTGATCGACGAAAAACCCGTCCCCATGACGGCCTACAAGGGCGACAAGTACGCCCCGCGTCAGTCCCACGAACTCCTTGAGCCCCAGCCCACCTGATTCCCTCTACAATCCCCGCGTGGACCAGGCCGATCGATCCGATCAACTTCGCGCCGTGCCGCGCGCGATGGCGCATCACTCTCGATGCCACATTCCGCATTCCGCATTCCGCATTTGGTGTGGCTTTTTGGTGCATTGCCATCTTGGCGTTTTAGTTTTCTCTTCTGGAGTTTGCCTCGCTTCCGACCTTCCCCCCGACACCGGCGAAGCAAGATTGCTCCTCCGTCAGCTCGGTCCGCGCTTCAGTGCCGACTATTCGCCGCACTTCACGATCATCTCCGACGCCGATGCCGCCCGCGTGGAAGAACTGCGTGCCCTTGCCGAATCGACCTTCAAAGCAGTCGATGAATTCGCCCGCCGCTATCGACTGCCGGCACAAAAACCCGCCGCCAAGATGACCGTCCTCTACTTCAACACCTGGGAAGACTACGAGCGCTACACCGACCGCATCGGCTTTCCCGCAAGCCAGTGGGTCCCCGGCTTCTTCGATCACCACACCGCCCGCTGCATCATGTTCAACTACGCCGATTCAGCCCTGATCCGCGAACTGCGCGACAAAATCACCGCCGCCCGAAACCGGCTCGATGGGCAGCCCGATGATCTTGAACCCGCCCGTTCTGCCGCCCGGACCGCCGCCATGCGTCGCGAACTGGATCGAAACACCGCGCAGCTCGACGACATCGAGCGACGGATCAACACCACCGTCTTCCGCCACGAACTCGCCCATCAGGTCCTGCATCACCTGCGGCTCCAGCCGACGCACGCCCCCGGTCGCCGCTGGCTTTGTGAAGGCCTCGCCATGCTCTTCGAGCCGGATTCCCAGCCGCCCGGCAGCCACCCCGAACTGGCGCTGAACCGCTACCGCCTCAGTGACTTTTTGGCCATCGATCGTGCCGCCGTCGATCTTTCCTTCCGCCGACTCATCATCGATCCCCGTGTCGTCGCCGCCGGCTCCGAACACGCGCCCGCCGCCTACGCCGTCGCCTGGGTGCTGGTGTACGACCTGGCCACCACCCGGCCGGACGCCTTCGCCCGCTACCTCATCGAAACCGTCCGCGACGATCCCGCCGAGGGTCCCGTTTCCGAGGCCCATTTAAGGCACTTCGAGAAACACTTCGGCCCGCTCGACGACGACTTCGAACAGCGCATCCGCGACCGCCTGACCGGCCGCGCCATCGAAACGAACCCCTGACCCGCTGCTTCGAACAAGACTTTTTCCCGTGGTACGTCCGCCGCTTGGTCGTCTGAACTTTCCGACTTCTCGTAATCTCGATGCGTTTTCGCTTCTGCTTGCCGTCTGGTGAAGTGCCCCCGTAACATCCCGGCTGCGAAGCATTGCCGCTGCCAACCCGAAGCGAGGGAAGCATCCGAACCGTATGACCAGACTCATCGACGGAAAATCAATCGCCGCAACCATCAAGCAGCGCGTCGCAGACGAGGTGGCGCAGTTGAAGAAACGCGGCCGCGCGCCCTGCCTGGCAGCCGTCATGATCGGCGACGACCCCGCGGCCGCCAGCTACGCCCGCTCCCAGGCCCGACACGCCGAGGCCGTCGGCATCGAACACCGCCTCATTGAACTGCCTGCAAGAACTTCCCCCGAACAGGCCGCGGCCCGCATGGATGAACTCGCCGCCAACCCCGCCGTCAGCGGCATCATGCTCCATCTGCCCGTGCCCGGCCCGCTCGATGCCTTCGCCCTCCAGCAGCGCATCCCCGCGCACAAGGACGTCGAAGGCGTCAGCCCGGCGAACCTCGGCCTGCTGGCCCTCGGCCGTGAGGCCCTCGCCCCCTGCACCGCCGCCGCCGCCATGGAGTGCCTTCGCGCTGTCACTCCCGACCTGACCGGACGAAACGCCGTGGTCGTCGGCCGCAGCGCCATCGTCGGGAAGCCGCTGGCCATGCTCCTGCTGGCCGCGAATGCCACCGTCACCCAGTGCCACACCCGAACGCGCAACCTCGCCGATCACACCCGCGCCGCGGAAATGCTTCTCGTCGCCGCCGGCGCCGCCGGACTCATCGGCGCTGAACACGTCGTGCCCGGCACCGTCGTCATCGATGTGGGAACCCACCGCGTCACCGTCATCGACGCGAATGGACTCGAAGTGACACGCACGGTCGGCGATGTCCGCTTTGACGAAGTCGCGCCGCTGGCCGCAGCCATCACGCCCGTACCCGGCGGCGTCGGCCCGGTCACCGTTGCGATGTTGCTGCAGAATACGATCCGCGCCGCCGCGCGTCAGAAATGACCCCGACCCCCCGAACTGTCCTCGCCTTCCTCAGTTCCGCGTTCCGAATTCCGCAGTAAGACGGCTCGCGCAGCGAGCCCCCTCCTGTTTCGACGTTTCGACTTTTCGGCGTTTACTTCCTGCCGTTGCACCCCAGTTGCTCTTCCTGCCCGTGGATGATCTCCGACAGCTTCCGCGTCTGCATGCCGCTCGCGCTGGGCCAGCTCACCACCGCATCTTCCGAAAGCAGATTGTTCATCCGCCGACAGGCCAGCAGCACCGTCGTGTGATTCTTGTTCCCCATCATCCGGCCGATCTCCGGAAACGACAGCTCCGTGTGCTGCCGCGCGATGTACATCGCGATGTTCCGCGCCAGCGCGATCGCCCGGCTCTTGCGTGACGTGTGCAGGTCTGCCGGCGTCAGGCAGAAGTACGTCGCCACGCTCTGCTCAATCTCGCTGACGGTCAGCAGCTTGCCCGTCTGCGTCAGGTGCTCGTCCAGCGCCTGTCGCGCCATCTCCAGCGTCATCGGTTCCTTCGTCAGCGAGGCAAAGGCCAGCAGTTTCACGAGACAGCCCTCCAGTTCCCGTACGTTTGCCACGATCTTGTCCGCGATGTATTCCAGTACCGACTCCGGCACCTCGCGCCGAAGCGCCGCCGCACGACGCCGGAGAATCTCCTTTCGCGTCTGGGCGTCCGGCCGGTCGATCTTCACCACCACGCCCGCCACCAGCCGGCTCACCAGCGAATCCGACAGATCGCTGATCTGCTTCGGATGCGCGTCCGAGGCCAGCACCACCCGCTTGCCCGCCCCGTTGATCGCGTTGAACGTGTGGAAAAACTCCTCCTGCGTCGCCCGCTTGTTCGCGATGAACTGCATGTCATCCAGCAGCAGCACGTCCACGTCGCGAAAACGATGGCGAAAGGCGTCCAGCTTCCGCTCGCGAAGCGCACAGAGAAACTGGTTCGTAAAATCCTCCCCCGAGGCGTACACCCAGCGCACACGGCCGTTCTGCCGGCTCAGCCCGTTACCGATGCCCTGCAAGAGGTGCGTCTTGCCGAGCCCGCAGGCGCTGTGAAACAGTACCACATTGCTGTCGCTCGTCGGCTGCTCCACCACCGACTGCGCCACCGAGAAGGCCAGTCGGTTGTTTGCCCCCACGACGAAATCCTCCAGACGCCCGCGAAGTGTTCGCGCCGGCGCCGGTGCCGCGGGTGCCTTGCCGTTGTCACCTCCTGCCGCCCGCTCCGTCTGCCGCTCGATGAACGCCGCCTGCGAGTTGAGCTGGCTCTTGCGCATGTTCCGGTACAGCACCGGGTCGATCACGTAGATCACCCGTGCCGCAGGGCCCATCGCCTCCCGCGCCGCCTGAAGAATCTGATCCGCGTAATGATCCTCGATCCAACCGCTTACAAAAAGATTCGGCACGCCGACCTTCAGCAGGCCCTCTTCGCAGCTCAGTTGCGTCGACGATCGAAACCACACCTTGTAGCGCTGCGCACCGATCAACTCTTCGATCCGGTTGCCAATTCGCTCCACAAGTGCTTGTGTCTGGATATCCACGGCGCGCTCCTTAACCCTGGCCGCGCTCGCGAATGCGACACGCGGATGCATGTATTCTCTTTGAATGTCGGTCGATGTAAGAAGGTTTGAGGCGCGTCCCGAAGAGAGTCGCCTCCGGCCCAGGTGGCTCGACAGGTCTGTCTCGTTTCGCCACGGGCTTCTTACCGGGACATTGTTATACGGATCGAGACACCGCGCGTCAATCGAAAACTTTAACCGAAGTTTTATTCACGACGTGATGATCGACATGATAATAGCTTGCAGCAAAAAAATTCTTGCCCGTCCACGACTTGCCCACATCCGTCCTTTTTCATCTGAACAGTTCGTGGAAAACTTTCTTTCCCACGCGCATCCTTAATCGTGCCGGAGACTTGAAAAAGCGTGTCCACGGTCCTTCATTCTTCTTATCATCGCTCGCTGTCGCGCCGTCTCAAAAAATCCAAACGATCGGTAAAGATGCATCGCCGGCGCGTTCTCCGAATCAACCGCGAGTGTAAGTCGTTGAAAACCCGATAGGTAGGCCTCCGCAAGCGCGCGACGCAGCAGCAGTCCGCCGATTCCCTGTCCCCGTGCATGCGGAGCAACACCCATGTACGTCACTTCCAGCGCCGGCCGCAAGGGATTCTCCGATAGAAGGATACATCCCGCCGCGCGGCCATCGAGTCGCGCCAGAAGCCAGCGCCGCGGATCGAACCGGCCGGCGGCGCGATGACCCGCAAGGATATCGTCGATCTCCCGCAACCCCGACAGCTTCGGGCAATCCTGGCTTCCCTCGTAGGTCTCCATCACCAGCTCGGCGAACTCCCCGTGCGACGCTGCATCATACAGTTGCCACGAGGTCCGTTGTTCCATCGCCTCGACTTCCTGCGGATGGCCGTAGGTCGCTGCGTCACCGACCACGCACTCCAGGTAGATCAGCACCGCGATTTCTTCAAAACTCGCCTCTGACAGCACCGCCCGGCTCCGTGCATCCGCCGGATCAATCAGGCACTGTGCCATCGTTATGGCACTACCCGCCGCTTCCGACAGCGCCCGGTGCACCAGCGCCGCCGACACGACCGCGCCGCCCGGCATCGTCGCCGAATTCGGCAGAAGCAGCAGGGCGGTTCGCCCCGGAGACTCAATCCACAGGCAGCCGCCCATCATCCGCCCGTCGCGCGTCGCCAGCCATTGCCGGCTCAGGTCCAGACCCATCTCCTGCGCATACGCAAGAAAGCCCGTGACGTGCGCTTCCAGCGCCGCCGCTGTTCGTCGCCCGTCCGCCAGCGCCATCCGCAGCACCCGCCGCGCATCCGCTGCCGCGGCACGCTCGATCATCAGCGTTGATAACTCAGCCGCCATCGCCCGCTCGCTCCAGCGCCGCAACGCACCGTTCCACGTCCGCCGATGTGCTCATCGCTCCGAAGGAGATCCGCGTCGTCCCGCCGTCCGCATGTGTACCGATCGTTTCATGCGCCAGCGGCGCGCAGTGCAGTCCCGATCGCGTAAGAATCCCGAACTCACCCTCCAGCACCGCCGACAACTCCTCCGGCCGATATCCCGCCACGCGAACGCTGAACACCGCAACCCGCGCCCCCGCATTCCGCGGTCCGTACACCATCAGCCCCTCGATCCCCGCTGTCGCTTCGAGAAATTGTGTGCAGATCGCCCGTTCGTGTTCCTGCAACGCCGCCACCGTCTTCGCTTCCAGCCAGCGCAGCGACGCACACAGCCCCGCAAGACCGATCGCATTATGGCTGCCCGATTCAAACCGATCAGGTAGAAACGACGGCTGCAATGGCTGCTCGCTCACACTCCCCGTCCCGCCTTCGACGAGCGGCTGCATCTCCGCCTCCAGCCCCTCGCGCACATAGAGCGCCCCGGTCCCCAGCGGCCCCATCAGCCCTTTGTGCCCCGGCATCGCCAGCAGATCAATTCCCATCGCCTCCACGTCGATCGGTACGTGCCCGGCCGTCTGCGCCGCATCCACCAGGAAAAGCACCCCGCGCCTTCGCGCCTCCGCTCCGACCGCTTCCACGGCTTGCAGCGTCCCCGTCACGTTGCTCGCGTGGACCAGGCAGATCATCCGCGTGTCGGGCCGCACCGCCGCCAGCAGGCGAGCCGGCTCCACAAACCCCGTCTGCCGGTCTGCCGGTACATACGTGACTTCGATCCGTCCCTCGGCCCGTGCCGCCAGACCACTCAGCGGTCGCAGTACCGAGTTGTGCTCCATGGTGGTCGTTACGACATGATCACCCGCCCGCAGCAGACCTTTGATCCCTTGGTTCAGCGCCCCCGTGCAGTTGAAGGTGAAGAGAACCTGCTCCGGCCGCCGCGCGCCGATCAGCCGCGCCAGCCGCCGGCGACAATCAGCCAGCAGCTCGCCTGTCTCCATCGCTTCCCGATAGGCCCCGCGTCCCGCGCTGGCCCCCATCGACTCCGCATAAGCGCGCATCGCCTCCAATACGCCCGCCGGCTTGGGAAAGCTCGTCGCTGCATGATCGAGATACAACCGCTCCGCCACAACGAATTCCTCGCCCACCTTCTCCAACGCACGCCTTCACACGGAGGCCCTGTACCGCCTTCTTTCTCCCTTTCCCCTTTTCTCCCGCTCCCCTCCACTCCGCATTCGACCGGCTCGCGCAGCGAGCCCGTTCCTCATTTTCGGCTTTTTGACTTTTTGACGTTTCGACGTTTCCCTATTCTAGATCAGCCATGCCCGCCTCACCACGCATCAACCCGAACGACGGCAAACCGCGCTGCAAGTGGGCAGCCGGCGATCCGTTGCTCGCACACTACCACGACCGAGAGTGGGGCGCGCCCATCCGCACCGACGCCGGTCACCTCGAACGGATGGCCCTCGAAGTCTTCCAGTGCGGCCTCTCCTGGAAGATCGTGCTCGTTAAGCGACCCGCCTTTCGAGAATGCTTCCGAAAGTTCGATCCCAGACGCGTTGCCTCGATGTCCGCGCGCGACATCTCGCGCCTGGTCGCCAACCCTGCCATCATTCGCAACCGCAAAAAGATCGAGGCCATCGTGTCGAACGCCCGCGTCTTCCTCGATCTGGCCGACGAGTTCGGCTCCTATCGCCGGTGGTTCGATCGGCTCGACGCGAGCACACCGCGTGCCCGCGCTGCACTCTACCCGCTCTTCAAGAAGACCTTCAAATTCATGGGTCCCGAAACCACGAAGTGCTACCTGATGGGCGTCGGAAAGATCGATCCCGCACACGACGCCCACTGCTGGCGCGCCACCTGACGCCCTCCGAACCGATAACCACGCCCAGCTACGCCACCCCAGGGATTGCCCAATCCACAACTCCCAGGCCCCTGCTCCCACGCCTCAGGCCCATCCCGAATGGATTTCTTGAATCTTTCCTTGCGTTTACCGATATGATGTGTAAACTCTTAAAGATATGGGGCCGCCCGGGAGGCACCGTCCGATGGACGGATCCGCCCGGCAGTAACATTTTCAGACTTCATCATGAAGCAGGACTGACGAAGGAGCGTGACAACCAGTCATGACCAGGATGGTCAAGCCCGTACGAGGACTCCGTCCCGTCGGGCAACAAAGGCAGGATCAAAGCCCGGTTCACGCTGCCGGCTCGCCATGCGACAGATCCTGTCAGGGGTGCCAGAGGTACGAACAATATGAGATTCACTGAAGAAAAGTCCCGCCACGAGATCATTACGCGCGCAAAAATCAGCTACATGGAGCAGAAGACCAACATGTCCATGCGCGCCTGGATTGACCGCGAGCTGCGCGAAATCGGTCTGCCCGCCATGAGCGATGAGGAGTGCCGCAACTACGCCCTCAGCGCCTTGCCGCGCTTCTGATCCGCTCGATCATCCCTGCGGCCGTACCTCCATCGTGGGTGACGCAGTACCACCGCCGCCCATTCCGCCCTCATCATTGGACGGCTTGTGATCTGTGTGCCGCGCTTATGCAATCTGAAATCTCAAATCTGATATTCTGTGATTCGCATTCAACGTCTCGACGTTTTACGGACTGCACCGCCCGCACATCGTGATCGGCAGATCACCCAGCGACGGATCGATCGGCGTCACCCCCGCAGGCAGGAAATCATCCATCCGTGCCCGCGCCGTGCTGCCGAACGGGTTCGGTCCCACGTTCAGCATGAGCTGACCATATCCATCCTGCCAGCCCAGCGGAAACACGCTCCGCTCCACCCGGCTGCGAAGATAGGTCGCGTCAATCTCAAGAATCTGCCGCGCGCTCGCCGCCGTCGCCATCACGTCCGCCGGCTCGCTGGAATGCTCCAGCCCCAGCAGATGCCCCAGCTCGTGCGCCGCGATGTTCGCGATCGCCAGGGCCGCCGCCTCCGCGCTTGGCAGAAGTCCCTCGAACATCCGGATGTCTTCCGTAAAGATGATCGCCTTCTGATCCAGACGCGTGTTCCCGGTATCCACGTTGTCTGCCAGCCCCAGGTACGCCGCGTTGAAGTTGCCGAAGTACAGCTTCGTGTAGGGTCCGCCCGGTCGCGCGTCATACCGACTGTCCAGCAGGAAAACATTGAACGGCGTCAGGTCCCGCCGCAGATGGCTCACCACCAGATCGGCAATGTAGTCCGTCTGCCCCGTGAACCGGGCCGACATCGACTCCGCACTGAACGGCCGCATCACTTCCGCCGGTTCCAGCGCGATCTGCACCCGCTCGCCCCCCGCAAAGTCCAGCCACACCACCTGCTGACGCGCCGCCGGATACGTTGCACCCATCTGCCGCGTCACGCGAATCGTGTACGAACCCGTCGAGTACCGTCCGCCCGATGTCGCGAAGTGCGTCGCCGTCGACACCGCAATCCCTACGAACAGCATTCCCGTGTCCGATCGAATCACCTGCGAGATATACGGATCATACTGTCCCGCGTAATACGACCGATCATTGTTCGCCTTGATCAGGTCGCCGTTGCCGTCGAACAACGCCGCCACCGTGTTAAGCCCGTCGTGGCCCGACACATCGACGATCACCAGGTCGCCTGCGGCCGCAGCTCCCAGCGCATACAGATCGACATCCCCCTGAAAGTCGATCCGCCCATGGATCTCAATCTGTCCCTGATCCGGAAGCGTCGCCGGCTGTGCCGTCTCAAACGAATTGTTGTCGTCGGTCGCTTCCTCCACCGGGCTCTGCACCGGAGGCATCTCGCGCGAGGAGAAATCCGCGCGCAGACTTGCCGCGTCCGATCCGCCCAGCGGCAAGGTATCGCAGCCGGTCACACAGCACAGCAGTACGACGAAACAAAAGGCCCGGCAGAAAGGAGCCACGAAGGTCCGGCGGAGGCACATGGCAAGATCTCCAGGTGCATGACCACCGGCTGACCTCCGACTGGGCGAGCCGATCAGTTCCTACATCGTCACGACCACAGAAAAAATGTAAGATTCAATCGGTTGAATGCACGCGTCGTGCTTCTATCGGACCCGCGCAGCGGATCGGACCTTCCGCCGCGAATAGTGTCATAACTATGGCATTCTACCCGGCGGATTATCGGCACTCGTTGACCCTCGCTGACGGCGATCTTCGCCGGGCCCTCGCCGATCTCGGTGTGCCCCCCGGCCAGAATCCCGTCTTTGCCGCGATCGACTACCCCACGCTGCTCGAAAAAGCCCTGACCGGCTTCCTCAGGGCCGGTGCCCGCCTGCTCGTCACCCCGACCGACACGACCGACGAACTCACTGACACTGCCCCGGCCGCTCTCGATAAGTCCGATCATGCCACCCGTCTGCTCGATGCCATCCGCCGCACCGCCCGCTTCTATCGCACCTTCGCGGACGAACATTCTTCAGAACGGCCCGCGGTCATCGGCGCGATCGGCCCATCCTCCCGCCTGCTCCTGCTGGGAGAACACACCGCCGACAACCTGCACGCCGTCTTCACGAAACAATGCCAGGCCCTCGCCGAAGGCGGCGTGGATGCCATTTTCTGTAGCGCTTTCGTGGAACTGGAGGCCCTGCTCATCGCCATCAGATCCGCCGCCACTGTCAATCTCCCCGCCATCGCAGGCATGCGCTTCGACGCCGGAGCCGACGGTGCCGAAACCACCCTCGGCGTCACCTCGCCGCAGGCCGCCGCCGCTGCCGAATCCGCCGGTGCCGCGATCTTCGCCATCGATGCCGGTGAGCGTCCGGATACCGTCGCTGCCGTCGTCGCACTCGTCCGCAAGACCACGCAACTACCGATCTGGGTCCGCATCAGCGCAGGTTTTCCACTGCTCGAAGAGGGCCGCGTCGTCTATCCAGAATCGCCTGCGGACTTCGCCATCCGGGTCACAGCCGTCCGGAAAGCAGGCGCCGACATTATCGGTGGCGGTCCCGGCGTCACCGCGGACCACCTCGCCGCGCTCGCCCCGCGGCGTAAACGCTGATTTCCTTGACCGCCTGTCCACGTTCCGCAATAATAAAGTGCATCAATCCGCAAGTGTCCGCGCCGCATGCGAGGGGGGCGACGCCGCTTGCACCACGGGACCGGTGGGGCCCGCATACACTGCCCGCCCGACAGACGGTCGGCATCCCTGTTTCGGCGTCATATAAAAAACGCCACGGACCCGGTCAGAGTGATGAACGTTCGGCCGCGATGCGCGATGACCCGTTACGGCAGTTGATCGCCGATCCGTCCGAAGAAATGAGCGGAGGTTTGCTCGCATGAATGCTGCGATCCGAGATCCTCGATATGGGTTCGTTCGCGTCCTCGGGGCACTGGCCCTGCTCGCCGCAATCGGCGCAGCCCAGCTTCGCGCCTCCGACATCACCGAAGACATGGTCGGACAGACCGAGGACTCCTGGTCCGCCTGGCAGGCCGCCACCCGCGCCCTCGAGCGCGACCAGAAGGAACAGGCCGCCGCGCAGTTCGAGGCCGTAAGCGCCATGGGCCTCTCCGATCTGCGGCTCGCCCTCATGGCCGATCGAACCGGCTCCCTCCGCATCGAACAGTGGGCCGCTGCCGCCGATGCCCCCGCCGCGATCAAAGACCTCGCCGAAAAAATCGCCCGCGGTCGCAAACAAAAGGCCCTCGCCGAAGACGGCTGGCACTTCGCCGCCATCGGCCGCTTCAACTATGCTGATGCCAACTTCAAGGCACTCGCCGACGAAAATCCCGACCCGGTCGCTCTCCTCGAACTGGCCCGGCAGAATCCCAACCGCCACACCATCCTGATCAAACTCATCACCAACGCCCAGGTCGGTCCCTCCGCCAGCCGCTTCCTTGAGATCCTTAGCAGGGGCGAAGAGCTCCTCCGCATGGACCCCTACGAGGTCGTCGCCAACATCAAAAAGCTCGCCGGCCCGCCGCGCGTCGCACACCATGCCCAGACGCGCCTCAGGGAGTCCGGCGAATACGCCATCCCGCACCTCATCCAGTTCCTGCAGGATGCCAGCCAGCGCGCCCTTCACCCCGCCATCATCCAGGTCATCCCCCAGATCGGCCGAGGCGCCCTCAATCCCCTCTGCGCCGCGCTCTCCATGGACGACAGCGTCACCCGCAAGATTCTGATTGATTCCCTCGCCCGCATCGGCTACCGCCAGGCCCTGCCGTACCTCGCCAAGGTCGCAGAAGACGCCCGCGCCTCCGGTGAATGCCGCGCCGCCGCGACACAGGCGATGGCCACCATCGGCGCGTCTGGTGCCGGACGTGCGGCACTCTTCTCCGAGCTGGCGGAAAACTACTACAGCAATGCCGAATCCGTCCGCGCCGACAGCCGGCGCGACATCGCCAACGTCTGGTACCTCCGCGACGGCGAGTTGCGATACATTCCCGTCCCAACGGCCATCTTCAACGACATCATGGCCATGCGCTGCTGCGAAGAGGCCCTCCTCGCCGATGCCGACCACACCGCCGCCACCGCACTCTGGGTTGCCGCCAACTTCCGCCGAGAAGCCAAGCTCGGTCTCGATGTCGAAAGCGATCAGCCCGATGAACTCGCCGCACGCGACGGCACCCGACCCGAAGACTATCCTCGCTCGATCTACTTCGCCCGCGCCGCCGGTCCCATCTACAACCACATGGTCCTTGCCCGCGCCTTCGCAGATCGCGACCCCGGCGTGGCCCTCGGCGCCATCGCCGCTCTGTCGGAAACAGCCGGCGCACCCAGTCTGGTCGGCCCCGAAGATCTCAAGCAGGCCCTCGCATCCTCACTCGCATTCCCCAGCAGGCAGGTTCGCATCAAGGCCGCGCTTGCATTGGGTCGCGCCCTTCCTGCGATGAGCTTCCCCGGCGCCGAGAACGTCATCCCCGTCCTCTGCGAAGCCCTGGCCCAGTCCGGCCGCCAGTCCGCCCTCATCGTCGATCCCGATGTCGATGCCGCCAATCGCATGCAGGCACTCCTCCGCGCCGTCGGCTTTGACTGTGCCGTCGGCCCCAACCTGAACTCCGCCCGTGAGGCCGCTCGCAAGGTCGGCATCACCTCCTACGACCTGATTCTGCTGGCCACCGACATCGAAAAGCCCGACGTGCTCACCGCCGTAAACGACCTGCGCCGCGATCTGCCCACCGCTGCGACGCCCGTACTGGTCGTCGTCAAGAACGGCCAGCTCTCGCGCGCCACCACGGCGGCCCGCGCCGCCGCCGGCGTCGAGGTTCTGCCCGGCGAAATCACCGAACTGGGCGACCCCGTCGTCATCCAGCAGCAGATGACCAATCGCGTCGCCCGCGCCTCGCAGGCCCTCGGCATGAGCCCGCTTGGCCGCGAATTGGCGATGAGTCTCGCCCTGCAAAGCGCCGACGTCCTCCGCCTGATTGCCGAGAGCAATCTCAAGGTCTTCGATGTCGCCAAGGCCGAGCCGGCCCTCATCGGCGCAACCCAGAGCGACTCCGAGGTCCTCCGTGTCCGCGCCGCCCACGCCCTCGCGCTGCTCGGCTCCAGTGCCGCACAGGAGGCGCTCGCCGTTGCCGCACTTAACGACGATCGCCGTCACGAAGAGCGCATCGCCGTCTTCGGATCCCTCGCCGAATCCGCCCGGCGAAACGGAAACCTCATCACCGATGCCGACCTCGTGCAGCGGCTCATCGAATTCACCCTCACCGAGTCCGATCTCGTCCTCCGCGCTGCCGCCTCCCGCGCCCTCGGCGCGCTGAACCTCCCCAGCAACAAGGCCAGCGAAATCATCCGCCGCCAGTACAACGGCTGACCCCGACCGTCCGAACTCTGCAAGTGGGCGGTGCAGGCAACATATCTGTTCGCCTCAGGATGGTAAGGGCGTCTCGCCCGTCGATGCAGGCAACACGGTGGTATGGGCGTCCCGCCCGTTTGCCTTACCTCGCACCGCTGCCTTCCTCAGTCCTGCATTCGATTACTTCCCCAATCCAAAATCAAAAATCCAAAATCTGAAAGGTACCGCTCGCGCAGCGAGCCCCTTCCTCATTCGACGTTTCGACTTTTTAACGTTTCGCCGCTTCTCCCCGCTACAATACGACCATGCACGACCACGCCGATCGACTCCGCCGGCTTCGCGAAAAGATCGCCCTCTTTCCAAAGACACCCGGCGTCTACCTCATGAAGGACGAAAAGGGAATCGTCCTCTACATCGGCAAGGCCAAGGACCTGCGTTCCCGTGTCGCGTCATACTTTCAGGATGCCGCAGACCTGCTCAACACCCGCGGTCCCGACATCGCCCGCATGATCGTCAAGGTCGTCGACATCGACTTCCTCGAATGTGAAACCGAGGTCGACGCACTGCTCACCGAAGCCCGGCTCATCAAGGACATCCAGCCGCCGCACAATGCCATGCTCAAGGATGGCAAGACCTTTCCCTATCTGGAAATCACCACCGGCGACGACTTCCCCGGCGTCTTCGTCACCCGTACCCCGCGCGCCAGGGGAAGCAAGCTCTACGGCCCCTTCACCTCGGCCGGTGCCCTGCGCGATGCCGTCAACGCACTCCAGAAAGTCTACAAGTTTCGTACCTGCGAACTCGAAATCCTGGCCGACGATGACAAGCGGCGTTTCTTCCGTCCCTGCCTGCTCTACGCCATCAACCAATGCACCGCCCCCTGTGCCGACAAGATTTCCCGCGAAGACTACCGCCGCGACATTGAGCGCCTCCGGCGATTTCTCGGCTCCAAGCGCAGCGTCGCCATCCGCGAAATGGAAAAGGAAATGAAAGCCGCCGCCGAAAGGATGGACTTCGAAGAAGCCGCCCGCGTCCGGGACCGAATCAAGGCCATACAGTCACTCAAGCTGTCCGGCAGCCCCGATGAAGACATTCAGCCCGAGGCCTTCTACCACCACATCGACCCCCGCAAAGGGCTAGAAAGACTCGCCAAAATCCTCGATCTCGAAAGTCCGCCGCGCATCATAGAAGGACTCGACATCGCCAATCTCCAGGGCGAGGAGTCCGTCGGCGCGCTGGTCTGCTTCATCGACGGCCTGACCTTCAAAGCCGGCTACAAACGCTTTCGCATTCGCACCGTCGAGAGGCAGGACGACTACGCCATGATCCGCGAGGTCATTACCCGCCGCTATCGCCACGCCGCTGAAGGCGAAGAACTCTACCCCGATCTGATCCTCATTGACGGCGGGCTCGGTCAGCTTCACGCCGCCATCGAGGCCTGCGGTGAGATGTTCGTAAAGCCGCCGATGATCATCTCACTCGCCAAGCGAGAGGAAGAAATCTACACCCAGGCCCGAAAGGGTCCGATTCGCCTGCCGCGCAACGACGACGGCCTCCGCCTGCTCCAACAGGTCCGCGACGAAGCCCATCGTTTCGCACAGCACTACCACCACCTGCTGCGTCGAAAACGCCAGTTCGATGAAGATGTCCGCGAAGGCCGACGCGCCCCGCGCAGGCGATCCCGTTCAAGTGCAGCCGCGCCGATGGATCCCGTCAGCAAGTTTCCCGCCGATCCAGGCAGCGGAGTTCCCGCCGAGTTGCAGCCCGAGTCGTTTTCAGATGCACTCTCCTCGCCTGATTTCACACCCGCAGACGATGTGCAGCTTCATCCGCCGATCGACGAACAGAACACGCCCCAGGATTGATCGGATGCAGAAGAACAGTTTCCAGGCGTATCGCGCCATTGCTGCTACAGCTTACGGATGCCCCGCCCGTATTGCCTTCCGCGTAGCAACGGCAGCACCAGTTCCGCTTCCGCGTTCCGCGCTTGCGTCCGGCCATTAGAGCGTTTTTTGCATCCGTGGACGATACAAAGCTCACGACGATCCAAAGCCCACGGCAGGTATGCCGTGGGCTGATGCCGAATCACAACGACACCGTCCGGCAGCCCGGGAACCACCTTAGCCGGAAAGTTCCTTGCCCCTGGCGTCAGCCGATGAATGCAGAAGATTGATCTTCACGGCGGCTTCCAGCCGGGCTTGCTCGCTGGCTGCGTAGCCCGGAATTTTTCTTTCTGCCCCAACCTCCGACCGACACGCGACATCAGTCAATCGTGCAAAAAAAGTCGGCCTCCTCGATTTGCCACTCCGCAAAACGTGACCTATAGAACATCCTGAGTGTCAGCGTGCCGACACGCGAAGCAGCAAAGAATGCAGCGCTGCACGTGATCGCTCGTCAGCCATGAAAGGAGCCGCCCATGCAAGAAACCCTGCATCAACTCGGCGAAACGCGAGACCGGATCATCCGTCAACTGCACGGCGAACTTGCCGATCCGCAGATCGACTTGAAGCGCCGCGACAAGCTCGTGGCTGATTTTCTGAAGATCGCCGCCGACCTGCGCGCCGAGCGCAAGCTCGAACTCGATCGCCGCAAACTCGATCTGCTCGAAAAGAAAATCGATGCCGGTCTTGCCGCGGCTCGTCAGCGTGTCCGCGCCGCGCAGCGGGTTTCGTCGGAAGTCAATCCGGCCGATCTCGAAGACCCGGCTGCGCCCTACGGACGCCGCCCCGACGGCGACCCCTATTCCCATGCCGAATTCTGCGAGCTGCTCGACCAGGCCGTCGCCGATATCTACGGCTTTGACATCAGGACCGGCAACCTCGTCCCCCGCGAAACCAAAGCCCCCGGCGTTCACCCTGAGGCCTCGTCACCCGATTTCGACGACAGGAAATGCGTCCCCGGTACCCACATCGAGACCGCCCCGGCCGATCCGCGATACAGGGCAGAATCCGCTCAGGCAAGGTCCGATTCAACCGAAGAGATGAAGCATCGCGTCGACAAGGTCGTGGATATGTCGCCCGACCATCCACATCGGAAGGATCATCAGCGTGATCCCCGCCATCACCAGCCCGATCCCCATGTTCGAAGGAAGGCGGCGGATCGCGTCCAGCCGGCGATCCAGCTCCGAACCGATCGCGTTGATCCGTGATCGCGCCCCTGCGTCCCCCGACTCGAAGTGCAGCGAGACGTTCGAGAGCAGCGAGAACTCCCGCAGCTCCAGCGACAATTCGAGTCCGTCGGCGCGCCAGGTGTTGCCCAGCCAGCGACCGGAAAGGCCCATCCGTTCGAAAACATGGTCGAGCAGCCGCCGGCAGCGTGATTGCGTCAGGTTGTAAATCACAAAACCGGCGTCCCGCGCCGGCAGCAGATAGAAAAAGATCGCGGCGGCAAAGAGCAGAATCGCCCCCAGCCAGTGATACATCTGCCCGCGCACAAGGTCCGGCACCGGCCACAGAAGCACCGGTACCAGCACGCTGGTCAGCACCAGAAAGTCCGAGCGGCTCGTGATCAGACACGGCCGGGCGTGTGAATTGACCAATCCCAGAATCAGGAAATAAAGCGACAGCGGCAGGAGATTCCCCACCAGCATCAGAACATCGACGACCTGATAACCTTCGGCCAGCACAACGGCCTCACGAACAAATCGGAGCCCTCATCCGCCGAGCATGCACATCTCGACCAGCCCGCAAGCGTCGCGAATCCGACGGGCCACGCAGCCACGACGAGTCATTCCGTCCGGTCCACGTGCTCGCTCACGTCCGCCACCTTACGGTAGCCAAGGTATTTTATCACTTCCAGAACCTCGGTCCAACTCGGGAAGGGTTTCTTGTTGGCCCGCTTGTATTCGTCCATCGCCATGACGAATTCGAACTGCTCCGGCGTCATTTCGCCCTCTTCCGCGCTGCGACGCGAATCGCTCCGGCGAAGACCCGGTCCCCGGCGGCGTTCCAGACCGCCCCGGCGGTCCACCACCGACGAACGCCGATCCACCCCCGTCCGGCGCTCCGCGCCTGCCGACGTCGCCGTGACCGCCTGCTCCGTGCCCCGCGTGTGTTCTGTCATGGCCGATGTCCTTCCTTGTTCGGCAGGCGTTTCGCGTTGTGTCGACGATCAGATATCGTCTTCCTCTTCGAACTCCTCTTCTTCGTCGTCGTCGCCGAATTCATCATCATCATCGTCGAATTCGTCGTCTTCGTCTTCTTCGTCGTCATAGTCATCGTCGAGATCGTCGAATTCCTCCTCGCCTTCGACCTCCTCCGAATCGTCTTCTGCGTCCGCCCGTGCCGCCAGCAGTTCGGCCGCTTCGATCATTCGATCGCTCGGCACCAGCACCGCCACCCCGCAGGCCGGTACCGCGCCACCCGTATTCTCCAGACGGGCCGGGATCTCCTGCTCCAGCAGGTAGCTGACAAAATCCCGCGCCTCCGGCATCGATCGGGCAAACATTACCTCGACAAAGTCCTTCTCACCCGTGCAGTTCATCGTGTTTGAGGGTCCCATTGTTTCATCCATCATGACGTCCACTCCTCGCCTGTCCCAGGGATGGCAAGTTCATCCACGACGTGCGATCAAGGCCGCTGCCGGGCTGCACCCTCTTGCATCGGCATTTCGCACGTTACGCCGCCCGTCAGAACGGCGAGCCGCGCCGGCACAATAGCGGCGGTTATCTGCCTGTCAATTCTCTGTGACCGCTCGATGGTTCGCGAAAATTGATGACCGCTGCCTTGTGATTCATCAGAACGCTGCGACTGACAATTCTCTTATCTTGCCAGCGGCCATGTCAAGCCGGGAGAGGAGAACTTCATTCGACTTTTCTGACGCATCATCCCCGGTCATTTTTCGACCGGGCGACCCAATGAAACAGGCCCGGAACACCGCATCGGCGTCCCGGGCCTGTCTGATCGTGAGCGACCGGATACAGCCCCCAAAGTACCGTCCGATCAGTGGTTCGGAAGCACGTTCACCGGCTCCGAAGCGGGGCCGGACTCCGGCTGGCGGAAGAACCAGAAGAAGTCCATGGCCGACATTCCCCGGCCGCCCAGGGTGTACTGGGCCTCCAGGGCCTTGTCGATCCGCGTCTTGACATCCGACAGGTGGGCCTCGGTCGCCACGTCCAGCTTACCCCCCTTCATGACCTTGGCGATCTTCCCGGAAAGCTTGCCGGCCGTCAGACGGGCGATGGCGTTGGCATCCGCCGGGACCATGCCGCCCGGTTCTGACAGGATCAGTTGCAGCAGCAGGTTCAGATGCTCGCGCTGCAGATTCCGGCGGAAGCTGTTGACGTAGGGCTTGGCGTTGGAGCCGGTGCGGTCCTTGTCGTCCAGTTCCGACCAGATGGCGTCGGCCAGGTCGGTAATGTGCTCGGCGAGGGTGTAGGCCTCCTGGTCCTCGGTGAACTTGACCTGGTTATCGTGGATCCGCCCGATCGTGAACGGATTCATCAGCGTGAAAAGGCAGCGGTACTGTGAGTTGATCACGAAGTCGTGGATGTTGAAGTCGACCCGGATGTCGAACTCGTCCGAGCCCCAGTGCCAGAAACGGCCCGGCGCCAGGTGCGAGAGCAGTTCCGGTGACACCTGGTAGGCACTTTCGCTGAACACGTTATCGCAAACGAATTGCAGCGCCGCCCGCTGCTCCTTGCCGTCGACCACCTTCACCGGCGGCCGCGCGTCCGGATCGCCGCGCTGATCGCGGTTCATGATCTGTCCGCCGACAAACCGGGCGACGAAGTCCGTCACCCGGGCCCGCTCACCGAGAATCCGCGTGAAAGCCCGTCGCAGTCGCGTGTAGGACTGACCGTCCTTGACCGCCCAGCTCGTGATGTCTTCGAGCAGCGAGTCCGTCAGCGTGATCTGCCGGCGGGCGTATTCCTGTACGTCGCGACCCATGTCGAAGCGGTTGGAAAGCGGATCCGGCGAGAGGAACGACATCGTGTCCTCGTCGGTCGCATAGTCCAGACCGGCCTCCGCCACGCGGGTCGCGATCTTGCTCAGCATTTCCTCCTCGCTCTTGTACGGTTCGCCGACCGGGCGATAGCCGTATTCAATCGCCCAGTAGTCGTACGGGCCGATCGAGCGGGTCGTGTAGGAGCCCTGCTCGGTTCCGCGCGGGGCGATGATCGGCGGGTTGTAATCCATAACCGAGCCGACATTGGCGTCGCCGGCCTCGCGGTGCTTCTCGATCTCCTCCATCGGCAGCCAGGTGCTGGCCTTGAAGTTGTGTCGCAGGCCGATGCAGTGGCCTACCTCGTGCATCACCACTTCCTTGACCACCTGCCCGATGAAGTCCTCATCGTCGCGGGCCAGGCCCTGGGCTTCCAGCGCCAGGCAGGCGAACTGAATCTGGTGCGTCATGCCTGCGGCGCACTCACAGACCGGCCGGCCGCGCCGCTGCATGTGCTTCATCAGGTTCATCCGGAACTCCTGCTCGGGGTCCTCGGACAGCTGGATACCGGGCAGCAGGTTTTGCCAGGGCGTTCGAAACTTCCACTGCGGGTGCGCGCGGAAGAAAGACTCGATGTACGGGTTGTAAGCGTCCCACGAATCCTCGTTGCCGGTCAGACGGGCATAGTCGGCCACGTAATGGCGGACCATCGAATCGTCAAAGACGATGTCGGCATCGAAGATCTGACCGGTCAGCGGATGATCGCGCGACGGACCCATGGCGAACGCATTGCCGGTCACGATCCAGCGGAAGAAGTTGTAGCGGACATCCTCGGGGTCGAGATCCTTGGTATCGGGGTCGTAGTCTTCCTGCTGCTTGACTTCGATGGCATCGAGGAAGCCGCACTTTTCGTAGGCCTTGTTCCATTCGAGGATGCCTTCCTTCACCCAGCGGCGGTACTTGAGCGGTACCGTCTTCTCGATGTACCACACGATCGGATGCTTGGGGGCGCTGAGCCGGGCCGACGGATCGCGCTTCTCAAGCCGCCAGCGGTTGATGTAGCGATCGAAGAGCGTCGGGGCATCGTGCTGCTTGGTCCAGTCCTTGCGGACGGTCATGAAGTAGCCGACGCGGTTGTCCGCGACGCGCGGCTTGTAGCCCTTGGCCGATTCGGGAATCTGCGAAATGCTGTAGTGGAACAGCATTCGCCGACCGACGCCGCGGCGCATCATGGCCAGATCGACGGACAGTTCCAGATTCTGCGGGAAGGCCTTGTACTTGGCCCATTTTGAGAGCTGCGGGTTGACCTGTCCGAGGCCCCATTCGCTGATTCCGGAGAAGTCGCCCTTGAAGACACCGTCGAGATCGATGATCGCATCCGCACCTTTCATCGTCACAATCGGGATGCTGCGGAGGATTTCATCGCCGCCGTAGGTTCGCTTAATGACATCGGCGACGGGCTGATCGCCGCCCTCGACGTAGCGCGGGTCCACGCGCATCAGCACGAGGTTCTTGTCCATCCGCTCGAAGTAGGCGAGGAAGTGATCGAGCTGGAAGCCGGTGGCGACCGGGCCGCCGGCCATGCTCGTCGCGATCAGAAACTTGGGACCGATGAGACTGGCCGGAATCTGTGCCCGAAGCGAATCCGATTTCTTGTTGTACCAGAGAGGAATGAATGGGGTCTCGGCGGTCTTGACCTGCTCGAAATCCTTCATCACCTCTTCGAAGGGCGGGAACTCGGGCTTGTCTTTCTTGTCCTCTGCGGCGGCCTTGGCCTTATCGATGTCGACCTGAGGCGGGGGTGTACGCTCGGTTTCCGATGCGCTGGCGTGAGCGGCAAGACCGAGCAAGAAGACGACGGCGATCCAGAGACGAGGGTACATGAAGGACTCCTTAGAACAGAGTGAACAAGGCGAGCGCGGCGCGGCGCACCGCGGTAGGACCGTTCTCAGATTGATACAAGCCAGCCGAACATCGGTTCGGCAGAAATCCCCGTGGGTGTATGCAGGTCCTGATTATAAAGACATCGCATGCCTGTGACATCCTTCACACATGTGAAATGAAACCACGGTATACGCAATTCCGTGAGGGTATCGGCGGAAGATGGGCTTCGAGTTGGGGCGTCATCGCGGTTGTGATCATTCGATTTTCGCACAGGAACTCACAGCTTGCTGACAGTGCTGGAAACCGGGTTTGAACGAGACTTCACCCGAGCGCAACTATTGCCCGTAACAGGAATTGGAGAGCAGATGGAGCTCCAGATCGAAGAGAGTGGAATGGAATTCGCTTTGTGAGCCAGTTTAATGAGGAATGTGGAATTGAGTGCGTGCAAGGGTAAAGACGGACGGGACTCCTGTGCCAACCTTGCAAATGCGCCAAATCGGCCTGTGATTTGACTTGGCCGGGGGGTGCTGCTAGGTTTTCGACGCTTTCTTGGGGGCAGGAATCGTCGTGCCAGTGTTTGGATGGCACGGTTCATCGATTGAGTCGGAAGGGCTGCCGATATACGTCGAAGTTTTCGGCGAAGGTGTGCTGTTTGCGGTGATCGAAGCCAGTCAGTAGCGTAAACGTATCTCTAGCAGATAGTTAGGATTGTAATGGCGAAAAAGAGTCGGAAGACCAGCACGGACCGGGCATCGCCTGAGCCAGCGGGCTCGGGCAAGTCTCTGGTGATCGTTGAGTCTCCGGCCAAGGCGAAGACCATCAATAAGTATCTGGGCTCGGATTACGTCGTCCGGGCGTCGAAGGGGCATGTCCGGGACCTGCCACCCCATCGTTACGGGGTTGATCCGGGTCGGAACTTCGAGCCGACTTACGAGATTCTTCCGAGCCATCAGAAGACGATCAGCGAGCTCCAGAAACTGGCGCGGGACGCGGACGTCGTTTACCTGGCGACGGACCTTGACCGGGAGGGGGAGGCGATCGCCTGGCATCTGGCGCAGGCGTTGGACCTGCCGGCGAAGAAGATCCGGCGGGTGGTGTTCAACGAGATCACGAAGAGTGCCATCAAGGAGGCCTTCAGCCATCCGCACGAGATCGACCAAGCGAAGGTAGACGCGCAACAGGCGCGGCGGATTCTCGATCGCGTCGTGGGCTATGAACTTTCGCCGCTGCTCTGGAAGAAGGTGGCCAAGGGGCTCTCGGCGGGCCGGGTGCAGTCGGTCGCGGTACGGCTGGTCGTGAACCGGGAGCGTGAGATCGCGGCGTTTGAACCGCAGGAATACTGGTCGGTTTCGGGGGTCTTCGCGGGTGAGGGTGCCAAGTTAGAGACACTGTCGAAGGAATGGGCGGCCTTTCTGCGCGGGGGCAGCGCCGAGCGAAAGGATACGGAAGGCGAGGAGGGTGAGGAGAGCGCCGGCGCGGGGCGGACGATGAAGGAGCGGGCCGGCTGGCTCGGGGAGCACGGCTGTTTTTCCGCGGAGCTGGTGGAGATCAAGGGCGCTGCGGCGAAGTTTGAGGGGCGGCTGGAAGAGGGCAACGGAAAGGGTAAAGGCAAGCGGTTCATCAGCGCGGTCGAGGAAGTCCGGCCGATCGTGGAAGCGCTGGGCTTCAGGGTCGAGTCCGTACGGGCGGATGACTGGGCGCAGTACGAGCGGCTGGGTCTGCAGCAGATTGAGTTCGTCGGGCGGTTCGACCCTTCGGCGGCGCCGACGTTCTCGGTCAAGTCGATTGAGAAGAAACGTTCGAAGTCGAAGCCGCCGGCTCCGTTTACGACGGCGAGCTTGCAGCAGGCAGCAGCGAATCAGCTTCATTTCGCCACCAGCAAGACGATGAAGGTGGCACAGGCCCTCTACGAAGGCATCGACATCAAGACCGGCGAGGGAAACGTCGGTCTGATCACTTACATGCGAACCGACTCAACGAATCTTTCGGCGGAGTCGGTGCAGCACGCACGGGAATATATCGCGCAGAAGTTCGGCGATACCTATGTGCCGGACCGGCCGAACATATACAGCAGCAAGAAGACGGCGCAGGAGGCGCACGAGGCGATCCGACCGACGGACGTGACACGAACGCCGGAATCGCTGCGGGGTCACATGACCAGCGAGCAGCATCGGCTGTACACGCTGATCTGGAATCGGTTCGTGGCCTGCCAGATGACGGCGGCGGAGTGGGATTCGACGACGGTGCTGCTGACCGCCACGACCAAGGTCGGCGCTGCGACCTTCAAGGCGAGCGGCCGGGTGCTGGCGTTCGACGGGTTCTACAAGGTGCTGGGCGTGCCGAAGAGCAGCGAGGATCAACTGCTGCCGGAGCTGGCGGAAGGTCAGCGGACGCCGGCGGTGGCGATCGATGCGAAGCAGCGCTTTACGGCGCCGCCGCCGCGCTATACGGAAGCGTCGCTGGTCAAAACGCTGGAGGCCGAGGGGATCGGGCGGCCGAGCACGTACGCAGCGATCATCAAGACGATTCAGGATCGGGGGTACGTGGAGCAGGAGGACCGGAAGTTTCATCCGACGCCGCGCGGGATCGTGGTGACGGACAAGCTGTGTGAGCATTTCCCCAAGATCATGGACGTGCGGTTCACGAGCCACATCGAGGAAGACCTCGACAAGATCGAAGAGCGGGAGATGGAGTGGCACGACGTTCTGCACGAGTTTTACGACCCGTTCAAGGAGTCGCTGGCCCGGGCGCATGAGGAGATGGACGCGGTCCGGGCGGAGCCGAGCGAATACACCTGCGGGACATGCGGCAAGCCGATGGTGTATCGACTGGGGAAGAACGGGCGATTTCTGTCGTGCACGGGCTATCCGGAGTGCAAAGAGACGCGAAACGTCGATCGGGACGGCAAGCCGATCGAGCCGGTGGTGGGGGCCGAGCCGTGTGAGCTGTGCGGCAAGCCGATGGTGATGCGCAAGAGCCGGAGCGGGGTTTTTCTCGGTTGCACGGGCTATCCGGAATGCAGCAACACGAAGCCGTGTGATGACAACGGTGTGGCACTGAAGAAGGTCCGGGCCGAGGATATCGACGAGAAGTGCCCGGACTGCGGCGCGGCGATGGGGGTGCGCTGGGCCCGGGGACGTGCTTTTCTGGGCTGCACGAAGTACCCAGACTGCAAGGCGACGAAGCCGATGCCCGAGGGCGTGTATGTGGAGAAGCCGAAGCCGGAGGACGCCGGTGCGCGGTGTGACAAGTGCGGCCGGGCGATGGTGATCCGCAAGAGCCGGCGCGGGCCGTTTCTGTCCTGTTCGGGGTTCCCGCGATGTCGCAACGCGATGCCGATGGAGAAGCTGGACGAGCTGAAGCGGAAGGAGTCTGCGGGCGAGATACCGGATGCGCCGGCGGAGAATGGCGGGACCAACGGCCGGGCACGGACGACCAAGACGCGCGGCGCGGGCGGCAAGGTGAAGCGACTGACGAAGGATGAGGTCAAGGCGCTGGGCGCGCCGCCGCCGGGCTTTGCATGGACGCTGACGGGGCGGCCGGTGGTGGAGACGTGGCCGGAGGAACCGCTGACGTGTTTTGAGTGCGGCAGTGAGATGACGCTGCGACAGGGACGGTTCGGGCCGTTTTATTCGTGCGGCAAGTGCAAGGCGGTGGCGAATCTGCGCGGCGAGGCGAAGAAGCGTGCCGAGGCGGAATCACCGCAGGAAGCGCGGGCCAAGCCGATCGAGACGGACGTGAAGTGTCCGGACTGCGGGTCGAAGATGCTTCTGCGGATGGGTCGGACGGGCCGGTTTCTTGGTTGCAGCGCGTATCCGAAGTGCAAGAAGACGATGGAAGCGCCGGCGGGGCTGCTGCGGGAAGTGGCGGTTTCATAAAAGTCGAAACGTCGAAACGTCAAAAAGTCAAAAAGTCGAAAGAGGAGGGGGCTCGCTGCGCGAGCGGCACCATTTCAGATTTTGGATTTTTATTGCGGATTGGGGAAGCATTCGAATCCAGTATTGCGTGTGGCGACGGGGGGCGCAGAAGGGAGAACGGGCGGGATGCCCGTACCACCCCTGCTGAATACTATAGCAGGCGAGTTGCCCGCGATGACTGAATCAGGTCGAGATAATCCTGGGGTCGTCGGGGGCAGTCAGAGTCGCTCGGTGATGCTCTTGCCCTGCATGAAGAGCTGCAGGTAATCGCGGCCGCCGGCCTTGCTGTCGGTGCCGCTCATGTTGAAGCCGCCGAAGGGCTGCACGTCGACCAGGGCACCGGTGCATTTTCGATTTAAGTAAAGGTTGCCCACGTGGAGCTCGTTGCGGGCACGCTCGAGCTCGGCGCGGTCGTTGCTGAAGATCGCGCCGGTGAGGCCGTATTCGGTGCCATTGGCGATGGTCAACAGCTCGTCAAGACCGCGACCCTTGAGGATGGCGAGGACCGGGCCGAAAATTTCCTCCTGGGCGAGTCGGGCACTGGGGGCGATGCCGTCGAAGATGGTGGGGGGAATGAAATAGCCGGATTGCGAATTGCGGATCGCGGATTGCGGATTGGATCCAATTCCACCTTTACGCAGCTCCGTTGCGGTGTTGCCGAGCAGGAGCGAACCTTCCTTCTCGCCGATTTCGATGTAGCTGATGATCTTTTCGTATGCGGGCTTGTCGATGACGGCGCCCATGAAGTAGTTTTCGGGGCTGGCGGGGTCGCCGATGGTGAGCTTCTTTGCCTGCTGGAGGACTTTTTCGACGAGGGAGGCGTGGACTTTTTCGTCGACGATGAGCCGACTGCACGCGGAGCATTTCTGTCCCTGGAAGCCGAAAGCCGAGGCAACGACAGCTTCGGCAGCCGCATCGAGGTCGGCCTTGTCGGTGACGACGATGCAGTCCTTGCCGCCCATTTCGAGGATGGTGCGCTTGAGCCAGATCTGACCGGGGTGGACTTTGGCGGCGCGCTCGAAGATGCGCAGGCCGATGTCGCGCGAGCCGGTGAAGGCGATGAGTCGGGTGCGGGGGTGGTCGACGAGGGTGTCGCCGACCTGACCGCCGGGGCCTGGGAGAAAGTTCACGACGCCGGGCGGGAGCATTACTTCTTCGAGGACTTCGATAAACTTGGCGGCGATGACGGGGGCGGTACTGGCGGGTTTTAAGACGACGGTGTTGCCGGTGACGGCGGCGGCGGTGGTCATGCCGGCCATGATGGCGAGGGGGAAGTTCCACGGCGGAATGACGACGGCAACGCCGAGGGGGATGTAGCGAAGCTCGTTTTCCTCGCCGGGGTAGGGCGTGACGGGCTGCGGGCCGCCGAGACGCATCATCTCACGGGCGTAGAACTCGAGAAAGTCGATGCATTCGCAGGTGTCAGCATAGGCCTCGATCCAGGATTTTGATTCTTCATAGACCATCCACGCAGAGAATTCATAGACGCGATGGCGGATGATGGCGGCGGCGCGGAGGAGATAGCGGGCACGGGCCTCGGGGGCGACACGGGACCATGTCTTGAAGGCGGTCTCGGCGGCCTGAACAGCGGCAAGGGCTTCGTCCTGCCCGGCCTTGCAGACATAGCCGACGATCTGTTCGGGCCTCGCGGGGTTGAGCGATTCGATCTTCGCGGAGGTTTCGATTTTCTTACCGCCGATACGAAGCGGGTAAGTGCGACCGAGCTGGGACTCGACGCACTTGAGGGCTTCGAGCATCTGCCGGCGCGGCTCGGGATCCGCGAAGTTCACGTAGGACTCGGGCTGGTACGGCATGAGCATGTGGCACCTCCTGTCGGTCTGGCCTCGGCTATCTGCCGCGGTGTGGAACTTATCATAACAGAGGATCATCAGGGGGATGAATGGGGTGTCGTCGATAAATCACAAGCCGCGACGCCGCTGGAGGCAATTGCTATGATGGCCGACGATTACGGTATCGAGAGGAGATACGATGCCCAGACGCGACAATCTACTGGTGTTCGGGGGATCGGCCAGCCCGCAGATAACGGCGGCCATCTGCAAGCAGCTCGGCGTGCGCGTTGGGCGCTGCGAGACGCGGTTCTTTTCGGAGGGCAATTCGTTTGTGCGAGTCGGGGAGAACGTGCGGGGCAAGGACGTTTTCTTCATCCAGTCGCTGAGTTACCCGGTCAATGACCATTTCATGGAGCTGCTGTTCTTCATTGATGCCTTCAAGCGGGCGTCAGCGCAGAGCGTGACGGCGGTGATTCCATTTTTCGGGTATGGCAAGGGTGACAAGAAGGACGAGCCGCGGGTTTCGATCCGGGCTCGGGTCTGCGCGGACTGTCTGGAGTCGGCAGGGGTAGATCGGATCGTGACCATGGACCTGCACGCCCCGCAGATACAGGGGTTCTTTCGGGTGCCGGTGGATCATCTGTATGCCTTGCCGGTGATCGCAGGGTATTTTCGGAAGAAGATGCGGAATTCGCGGGACTGGGTGGTGGTGGGACCGGACGTGGGGGCGGCGGGGATGGCGAACGCCTATGCCCACTCGTTCGGGGCCAAGACGGTAATCGCGGAGAAGCAACGGATCGGCCACAAGGAAGTGGCCGTGGTGAATCGACTGATCGGGTACGTGGCCGGTAAGAATGCGTTGATCGTGGATGACTTCACGATCACGGGGGGGACGATTTTTGCGACGGCGGAACGTCTCAAGCAGGAGGGGGCGAAGGATGTCTATGCGGCGGTGGCCCATGGGGTGCTGGGCAAGGGGGCCTCGCAGAAGCTGGATGCCAGCCCGGTGAAAGAGCTGATCATTACAGACACGATCGAGTATCGTTGGGAGCCGCTGTCGAAGCGGGTTCGGGTGGTGAGCGCGGCGCCGCTGTTTGCGAAAGCGATCCGGAACATCTTCGATCGGACGAGCGTTTCGGCGTTGTTTACGGGTTAGGGATGGGGGTTGTCTGTGGTCACGGATTGTTATGTTCCGATATAGATACGTAACTTATGAGGAACATATTGATGATTGACCCCTTCGCAGCACTGGCAGACCGAACTCGGCGGGCGATTCTTCGGCTGCTGGCGCGGGAGGAGCTGCCGGCAGGTCGGATCGCGGCGGCATTTCCACAGCAGCGGCCGGCTATATCGAAGCATCTGACGATTCTCAAGCGAGCGGGTCTTATCCGGGAGACGCGGGTACGCCAGCAACGGGTCTATGGGCTGAGCGAGGATACTTTGACTGAGGTACGCGCGTTTCTGGCTGAGGTTTCTCCGGTCGGGGGGGATGCACGAGACGAGTCCGCCGGGATTCAGCAGGACGCGGTTGGACATGTGGCGCTTGAGTCGCAGATGTATGTTCCGAAGAAGGAACGCAAAGGTATGGAAGCAGGGGAGATCGTGGAGCGAAGGGCATCGTTGACGCTTGCGGCACTCCCGCGGATTCCGGTCATGCCGCCGCTGGAGGTTCCGGTCGAGGAGCCGAGTCTTCCACAGCCAGTCGTGAGTACGTTCAGTCTGGAGATTGATTGAAGGCGTATGGCGAGGGGGATTTTTTTTAATTTCAGATTGCCCTGTAGAAATCCT
>JRYF01003622.1_pt1 | contig 65117 bp, 64 predicted proteins | sample 235331 | NCBI WGS metagenome assembly JRYF01 (sample SAMN03074217, study PRJNA261475) | activated sludge metagenome | biome: Wastewater Treatment Plant; feature: Wastewater; material: Activated sludge; isolation source: activated biomass of a wastewater treatment plant treating hydrocarbon... ... | reverse complement strand
CGTTTATTATTAGTGACAACGACCGTATTTACTAGTCCGACCCTAAGGTGTATAGTTTATTTACAATACCATATTTCTATTTGGAGATGTGGGTAGGGATTATAAATAGTAAGAACTAACATATGAACATCACGTTTCGGTTTCCGTGGCCAGCTCGCGTTATGGCTATCACAACCATTGTTGCTTTACTCATGAGTCTCTTACCAATCGGCCTAGTCGAAGTCTTGGCCGCTCGCACCGGAGTATCTCTTTCGGCCGTCGCTGGCACTACTGCTGATGTTGGTGTTGGTGTACGGTTGCTAGTGACTGTTACTGATGATGGTGATAAAAGTGGTACCGTATCTCTCGAGCTGACTGATAACGGCGGCGGAACTTTTTACCAAGCCAATGCCAGCGTCTGTACAAATGAGTTGGGTAGCACGCCGCAATCACTAACTGTTGCGTCTGGTACTAGTAACCGTAATTTCTGTTATAGCAATGCAAATCCTGGTGTTCATAGTGTTTCAGTAGTGGCACGCGTTGATGGTGAGGTTATCGGAAGTGACGGGATAACAATTACTATCAATGCACCAACGTCCGAACCAATCGCCCCTACCATCACTCTCAATCCACTCAATGCGACTTACCAAGCGGGCGATATTTTGATGATTAGTGGCTCGGGCGTCAATAACGAAGACGGTCTTAATGAACGTGATTTGCTGGGGATTGTGAAGTATGGCGGTACGTGCCAGGGTGGGGCGGTCGACGATACGCCAGTGACTAACTTTGCTAATTCAGCAATTATTACCGGCAATACCTTTACCTACGTTGCCGGAGTGCTGTTGCCAAGCGATATTCCGCTCGGGACCTATTCATATCAAGTCGTGATGTGGGATACTAACCTCACCCAAACCTTAGCCGGCAGTGAATGTCGTTCGTTTGACATTGTCGGAGAAGAGGAGGAAGAAGACGAACCAAGTAATGGCGGCGGAAACGGTGGCGGAAACAACAACATGATTACGATTTGTCACGCCACCGCGAGTCAAAATAATCCCTACGTCACACAGACCGTCAACAAGAACTCCATCACCAATCCCGGTGGCCATGGTAATAGCGGCGTAAACGCCAACGACATTATCCCACCGTTTGATGACTATCCTGGTCAAAACTGGACTGAAGACAACCAAGCTATTTGGGAAAATGATTGCCAGGTGCCAATTGGACCCGAACCCACTAAAACTATCACCATGTGCAAGCTTGACGGCTACGAACAACCAGTGGCTGGTTGGGGTATGGAAGTCTGGCTGGGCGAAAACGAATCACCAACCCACTCACTCCTAACTGGTGAAGACGGCTGTGTCTCAATTGATGTACCAGTCAATCAGCTTCCGGCCTACATCTACGAAGAGGAGCGCGCAGACTGGGTTCCGGTTGATGCCTGGGCAGTGAATGCCCAGATGCTTGATATCGAAGTAGTCAATGATGAGGAAGAGTACGAACCCACCGGTTACCAGTACTGCCGTATTCCTGGTGGCTATGATCTTCAATTCATGAAATTTAACGAAGACAACCCGAATTTTGAGTGCTGGTTTATGAATGAGTATGACAAAACCCCCACTCCTCAGTGCACCAGTCTTTTACTCAATGGTTCATTTGAGGAACCGCTGGTAAACGATCCTTCGCTGTGGCAAAAATTTGCATCAGTGGTTGGTTGGGTTGTGGAACGAGTGTCAGATTTGACCGTCACAACTCTTGAAATTCACAAGGGATGGAGCGGAAATGAAGCTGCTGAAGGTGCTCAATATGCAGAACTTGACGGCGATCATTCAACGCAAGTTTCTCAGACGGTGACCCTTATCCCAGGAGCTGAGTACCAACTATCGTGGGCCTTTGCTGGGCGACACGACATTGCGGCTGAACAAAATCAGCTTTCAGTTCGTGTGAACGGTACCGAAGTGACCACGCATGGTCCAGTCACTATGTCGGCTGGTTTGGCCAGCGATGATTGGTTGCGTAGCGACTATGCCTTTACTGCCGCGACTACAAGTCATACCTTTACCTTTGCTGATGTTGGACCGAGTGACAGCTACGGTACTTTCCTCGACGACATTAAGCTTTGTCTCATTCGCGAGCCAGAAATTGATGGGGGCAATAATAATGATGATGACAACGGTACAGGAAGCACACCAGCTAGGCGTGGTGGCGGTTCACGCTCAACCCCAAGTGTTTTAGGTGATAGCGTCAGTGCAGATGATTTGTTTGGGCATGGTGGTGCTATAGCTACACCAATGGTGTTGGGTGAACAAGTCTCAGTCGTTCCAGTCGGTGCGCCAAATACCGGTCGGGGAGGCGTCGCTCAGGTCCCACCATCGAATAATGTTTGGTCATACGTTTTAACGATCTTGCGAGGTTACAACAACTAAGCCAGGCAAAGACGGCTCGAATGAGTTGTGTGCCCTAAAAGTCAGACAGTCAATCCGCCAGGGCTAGAGTCTAAGGTTTATGCCAGGTAAATTAAAAAGCAAACAAGCTGTACTGGCGACAGCTTTTTTGCTTGCAATCATAATTCTATTTTGGTTATACAAAATAACCATAAACAATCAACAAATCCATTCTTGGCCTAATGAAGAGCCGGTCCTGTTGGGTGATGATGACATCGAAGAAGTGGCGACCATGCTAGCGAAGCCCATTCAATTGAGCATACCAGCTATTAGTCTAACAGCAGATTTCACTACTCCTTTGGGCCTGTTACCAAATGGAGAGGTAGAAGTACCCGAGGATGATGGTCTGGTGGGTTGGTATCAGTTCAGTCCCTTGCCCGGTCGTCCTGGACCAGCGGTCATTCTTGGTCATGTCGATTCTTATATCGGTCCAGCTGTTTTTCATCGGCTTGGGCAATTGCAAGTAGGGGATGAGATTATTGTAAATAATTCAGACGGCAGTTCAGCGGTGTTTCTGGTGACCGAACTGGAGCGACCGACCCAAGTCTCGTTTCCGACCGCAAAAGTATATGGTGACATCGATCATGTCGGACTTAGACTAATTACCTGCACAGGGGTCTACATTAGCGGACGGCAACGTTACACCCACAATCTGATAGTCTATGCTCGCCTTAGAGATTAAACAACTTACTTTAAGACCAATCACTAGTCCAGACAAAAGAAAGTCGGGAACAAGAATCCGTCACGAATACTTCAATCGATTGAAGTATTCGTGTAAGAGCTCAGCACGTAAACGGACAAGAAGTAACTCACTATAAGTCGCGTGGTGGACCTACTGTCCGATGTGTGCTCCTAAAGTCGTAATTACTTGATTTTTATGAAATATGTGCGTTTGTGTATATCCAAATACGCATTTTGTAGTGATGACTAAGCGATTAAGAGTTTTGACGTCGAATATTGGCAACAGTTAAGTTACGCATATTTTTAAAGCGATTGTACTCATTATGGATAGTGGTTTGACAACTATCGTTTAGTGTATGGAGTCCACTTAGGACCATTGTCGGCATGAATGGGGAGGTTTATAATTTCTGCACTCCGGTTATGAGCACCGATTATCAAAAGAGCTGTTGAGGTACAAAGAAGCGCACGTCTGTTCGGTCGTGCGCTTTTTTGTACTCCTCCGCTCTTTACGGTTCGGTCAGAGTAATTGGTGGGTTATTGTTAAATTAATATTTAAGTCTATGGATGTAAAAAGAATTATCACGAGTGTCGGTATGCTCGCTTTCGCGGGGGCAGTCGTCGTTGGCGGCACGGGTGCTTTCTTCAGTAGCCAGACTGCCTCAACTGGCAATGTTTTCAAGGCTGGAGCGGTTGATCTAGAGATCCAAAGCATCGAACACGATTACACTGGGGGAGGAGTGGGCTTGGATGTACCAAGTTTTGCTACGTCTAGTAATGAGACAGGCTTCTCATTTATGCTTGACGACATAAAGCCGCTTGATGAAGGTACAATCACCTACGAGCTTGAGAACAAGGACAATCAGATTCACTTGTGTGTGATGGTAAAAGAAAACATGGCACTGTCTATGACTCCTAATCCGCCGGCTCAGTTGGCTAACCATCTTAGCTTTAAGTTTGGTGCTAGTACCGGTTTGTTAAGTTCAGTGGCCGGTCAGTGGTACAGTCTAGGTCAGATGGATCCTGGTCCGGTAACCATCCCGTATAGTGTAGATTATTGCTTCGGTACTTATGATGGTGGTGGAAATTGTATTCTTGAGAATATTAATTATAACCCCCTACAGAATTCCGCACTGGGAGTTGACGTTCACTTCTACGCAGTTCAGACTCGAAACAACGCTAATTTCGATTGTGCGAGTTTGAATGAGCCTGTCTAGATTTTAGTCTTGACCCGCAATCCTTCACTTAAGGTGGAGGGTTGGGGTCAAGGCTACAGATAGACCTTGATGGTTGATTTAGAGATTTAACAGAAAATTAAATAATAATCATTAAAGTTATGAAACGAATTATTGGAAGTAGTATTATGGTGCTGGCCGTCCTCGCTATCGTCGCTGGTGGTACTGGCGCCTTCTTTAGCAGTCAGACCGCTTCAACTGGAAACGTCTTTACAGCTGGCAATATTGACCTCAAGGTCAATCACACTGCCGCGAGTTACAACAGTGAGAATTGTGTCGAGCGGTGTGAAGAGGTGGGAGGTAACTTGGTTACAAATGGTAGTTTTGAAGCTGATGTAGTGACCGCGAACGGCGGCTCTTATCAGTTTTTCGATTCGATCACTGGTTGGGTTAAGGAGTTTGGTACCTACGTCGAATTGCAACGCAACTTTGCAGTCTCGGCTGATGGCGAACAACATGTCGAGCTAGATGGTGATGGTGCAGATGCTGCAACCACAATCGCGCAAACTATTTCAACCGTACCTGGCACACGTTACCGCTTGACCTTCCAGCACTCACCTCGGCCACAGAGCCAGGCCGCTGGTAGTGGTATTCGTCTCGAGGTAGCAGTGGTTAGTCCCGGTAGTACCGTCTTTAGTGATGTGATTACTACCGGCACCGGTCCGATCAGTTGGTCAACTTACACCTATGAGTTCATTGCAGTTGATCCTACCACTACCGTACGATTCGCCTATGATGGAACAGTCAACACTTACGGTGGTTTGCTTGATAACGTGATCGTTAAGGAACTATTGTGTTCGAGTGATTATGTAAACACTCCGAGCGGTCAGTGTGAGCTTTGGACTCCGACCTACCTCAATGGTTCAGACAAGAAATTCTTCAACTTTGCTGACGTGAAGCCACAGGACCATGGTACCAACCTTATCTCCATGTTAGTTGAGAGTAATGAGTCATACCTTTGTCTAAATGTGGCCAATAAGGAGAACCATGAGAATACCCACACTGCTCCCGAGGTTGCTGCTGGCGATTCATCGGGAGGTGCTCTAGAGGGTGAACTTGGTCAGTTCTTGATGGTTGTCGGCTGGCGAAGTGATAGTATGGGTAATAAAATCGGCTCGCCACTGTTTGGTCCGACCAAGGCCGATGATCTTGGTGCCATCACTTACGCCGATAGTTTGTCACCCTGGAGCCCGGTTACTCCAGGTGAGACCCAGTACATTCACCTTGAGTGGTGCTTTGGAGGCATGTCATTGTCGGGTAATGACGTTATCTGCAATGGCAATGTTCCAAACATCAACCAAGCTCAGACCGATGCCTTCCTCGCTGATTTGCAATTCTATGCAGTTCAGAGTCGAAACAACAGCCAGTTTACCTGCGCTGGGGCGTTTGATGATCTAAACTAGTCTATATATCTGGTCGGGCGGGTCAGCCGGCTTTTGGCTTACCCGCCTCATCCAGGTCTTTTGACCGAAGTAAGACATGACAAAGTTATACAAAATTGGCTACTACACCCTCGGCGCTGCACTTTTGGCGTTCGGGACTTTGTTGGTGTTACTTCAAATCAACATCATTCCGGGCTTTGAGGTGCGGATTGTCCAGTCCGGTTCAATGGAGCCAGCTATCTCGACCGGTAGTGTAGTAGTTGTGCGTGAACTGTTACGATACGAGGTAGGTGACATCATTACCTACGGTGGTTTTGCACCGGGTAGTCTACCCACCACTCACCGCATTATTGCTGATACCCTCCAAGCTGGTGAGTTGGCTTACCTGACCCAAGGCGATGCCAACGCCGAAGCCGACCCACAACCAGTACCACTCGCGAGTGTGCGGGGTAGAGTCGTTCTCTCAGTACCTTACCTAGGCTTCTTGCTTGATTTTGCTCGTCAGCCCCTTGGCTTCGCACTTTTGGTCGGGGTGCCAGCGGCACTAATAGTTTTTGAAGAGGTGAGCAATATTGTGGCCGCTGTGCGCAGTCGAAGCAAAGTCAGTCTGGAAGCCGAGAGCGAGGAAGTCAACAGTACTACCGTATGATAATCAATCTTATTAAGTCAGTTTGGTTTTCGCTAGCGCTTAAGTCGGCAGTAGCAGTTTTTATACTGATGCCACTTTCGACAGCGGCGTACTTTTCGCGAATCGAGACCGCCGGGGAACAGAACCTCACAGCTGGTCGTCTAGTACTTGAACAGCTATTTAATGGGGCAGTTTTTCTGACTCCTCAAGTCAAGCAGTCTGAAGTGTCGGTCGAAATCGCTCTTGAGAGTGGTAGCATCGACGCTCTGCACGATGTGGCCGTCAGTGATTTGGGTGGTGACGTCGCTTTGTGCGGTTCACTCGACCTCACAGTCACCAATCCGAGCGGAGCTACTAGCGAGGGGCTTTTGCCTGATTTTGTCAGTGACGCTACTACCCAGTTTGGTGATTGGAATTTTGACTTTGCGTATCCAACTGACCTAACCAATATCCCGCATGGAGCGGTGTGTGCGATTCAGTTTACCGCGACTGCTTGGCAAGCCAATATGACTAAGGAAACAGCCGGCTTTCGTCACAGTCGGACTTTTGTGATTGAAGTAGCTCTTGGAGCAGTAGTTTTGAATGAAATCTTGGCCAATCCCGAAACCAGTGGGGGTGAGCGAGAATTTATCGAACTCTACAATTTCTCTGGTCTACCGGTTGATGTCGCTGGCTGGAACATTGCTGAACGGACCGCAACTAATCAGGCTGTTAATCACTTCATCTCTGGCACTTCAACTGGTGTAGCGGCTGACCTAGTAGCGCTTGATGGTACATTTAACACTGTGATTGCGCCCGGCGGCTTCCTGGCTCTTCGTTATCGAGGCAGTAGCGCCTATCTAAATATTCCTGGCGACACAGTTACTCTCATCGAGACCCCGACTGGGCGAGTGCTTGATGAGTTTACTTATGTGGACGCGCCGCGTAGTGACACGTTCTCTAGAATTCCAGACGGCTTTGGAGTATGGGTTGTGGCCAGCGCCACACCAGATGCCACCAATGGTACTTTGCCTAGCGAGGGAATGATGATGGGTATGTCGATGGCAGAAACACTGCTCGAAGATAATGATGAAAATATCTCTGAGACATCCGACATAGCCGATACAGTCGGTGGCGTGGGAAATAGCACATCTCCCGATGAGTTGCCAACTGATGATACTGAAGTTTCGGAAGGTACAGAATCTAGTTATGATGCCGACATACATAGTGAATCAGAGGTCGATAATTTGACCGACCCTGTATCACAGATTGAGGAAGAGAAAGTTGAAAAATCAGAGTCAGAGAAGCCAGCTGAAGAAGTTGTGGTTGAAGTGAGTGCTGAAGCGACTGATATCGAAAATGGCCCAAATCTTAAAAGCGAAGATGATGAGATCGAGCCGGAAGGGGGAGCAGAATCCCTGTCTTTGTTGACTGATCATGATGATTTACCAGAACCGTTGCCGTTATCTGACACAGACGTATGAATAAGTTTCTAATCACGACAATTTTTGCTAGCGCGGTTTTTCTGCTTAGTCCTAGCTCAGTCGCTTTGGCGGCCTTGTCGGTACAATTTCAAACTACGCCACTATTTCTTGATGCTGACGTTAAGCCAGGTGATCAGGTGACGCGGACCGTAACTGTCTCAAACACTGGCGGAGCCAACGAAACCGTTCGGGCCAGTGTTCAGAATCAATTCACTGATGGCTTGGCTGATGTCATGCTCCTCACCATCGCTGCCAATAGCACCACCTACTTCAGCGGCTCTTTCTCTGACTTCTTTGCCTTGTCTTACGCTGAGCTAGGTACTCTACTCGGTGGTAACAGTCGGACTTATACCTTTACTGCCTCTTTACCAACTAGTGTTGGCAACCCGTATCAGCTTAAGACCCTTGGCTTCGATCTCCTCATAGGCTTTGTCGGTGGAGAAATTATTCCAGACACTCCGGGAGGAGGCGGTGGCGGGGGAGGTGGTGGTTCATCATTTAGGTTGTTTAATGAAGCGGTGACACCCGACACCATTACGCGCTCCGCTACCATTACCTGGCAGACCAATCGAGCAGCTACGACTTACTTGGTCTGCGCTGATATCGGACTCCTTGGTCCGGTGACATTGAGTACATTGCCGCCCTTATTTGGTTATGATTTTGTTGTACCTGAAGTAGATAATGCTCTATTTAGTCACTCGGTTACTCTCAATAATCTTGCGGCTAGTACCTACGAGTGCCGTCCGGTCAGTCGCGAGCGATTGACTGACCCTTTTACGACTGGTATTGGACTCCAATTTAGTTTCCCCGGTGGACTAGTGGCTGGTGTCGCCACTACTAGCCCGAGCCGATTGCCAAGTGTTCTACCCAGACCTTTCACTGGCTCAGTCTTAGGAGTATCAAAGGGCACTTTGGGTGGTCCGACCTACGAAGAGTGGCGAGCCGAGATTGATGCTGAGCGAGCCGCTCGTGAAGCAACCTTAGCAGAGGTTGAAGATGTACGAGATAATGAGCCTAGGTTGACTGACGATGAGAGATTGAGTGATGGCTATGACAGGGACGGGGTGATTCTAACGAGTAATGCTAAGAGGATTGTCTACGGTTTAGGTCTGGCTTTGTTACTACTTGCATTGTGGTTGTGGTGGTACAACCGCCGCTCTTAATCCCGCTTCTCTATTTGCAAGTGTAAAATTGTCAAACAAGACAGAAACGCGGCGTAGCCGATGAGCTCGAGATTTTCTTCAATCAGACTATCCATTAGGTAAAAGCCGACCTGGTAGAGCCAGTTAGTTTGGTTCCAACTTTCCCAGTGAGCGGGCAAGGCTGAGTCGCCGAGGCGATAGGAGAGAGCGACCAACCCTTCACCCATAATCGTGTAGAGATCTTTATCGAGTAGTCCTTGAAAGGCAGTGCCGACGAATGATAGGGATGCGGCGATGGCGTGAGCGATAAAGCCGGCCACTAGGTAAACAAAAGCGGTTGGTGACCAATCTCTCAGTCGGCGGCCGTAGCGCACGAGAGCGTATAGCGGGAGGCCGCCTAAGACCGCGAAGTAGAGCCCTTCAAAGGCGGTACCCCAAAGTCCCTGATCTGGCTCATCAGCGGCGAGTTGAATATAGCTCATGAGCATATGTCTGATATCACCGGCGTCTTCAAACAGCATCAGGATGAAAGTGGCGGTCATGAGACCAAGAAAGATACTGAGCCATTTTTCTTTTAGGTAGTAGTAGCCAGTCAAGAAGCCAGCCAGCCCAATTGAGCCCGCCAGAAAGCCCCACTGTAGAAGCTCAACAAAGCCACTGTTGCGTCCATAGTGTTGAAAGAAGAAAGGGGTGTAGGTAAAGTAGAAATAAGCTGGATTGACCGAAAATAGCCAGTCCCGCAGGCCCAAAGCATTACGTAGATCGATTAAATAAAACAGTAGAAATGACAAAAAGACTAGAAAAATACTTGATCCGAAGATTAACCTTGGCCAATTGGCTTTGTCACAAAACCAGTTTTTAAGCGTATTAAGCATGTCGAAAATTAATTGACCAAAGATACCGCGTGGAGCATTAATCTGCAAGGCTTTATTCGTGATATACTCGCTATACTTATGTCAGATTTATTAGAGGTAAAAAACGTTTCAAAATCATTTGAGTCATTGCGTTCATCGGTTTCGATTTTAGAAGCGGTATCATTTTCGGTGCGGTCGGGAGAAAAGGTGGCGATTGTAGGCCCGTCCGGTTCGGGTAAGTCGACGCTTTTGTCTTTGATTGGTCTTTTGGATAGTCCGAGTAGCGGGTCGGTCTATTTTAATGGTCAAGATACGGGTAGTCTGAGTGATGATGAAAAGGCCAAGTTGCGGAACGAAGCCATCGGTTTTATTTTTCAGTCATTTGAATTAATCGCTCCCTTTACGGTGAGTGAAAACGTGGCGGCGCCCTTGGAGATCGGAGGAGTCTCAGTTGATGCGAATGAGATTAGAGCCATTCTCGACGAACTCGGTCTCGCGCGGCGGCGTTTTGCTATGCCTGCCACTCTCTCGGGTGGTGAGAAGCAACGGGTAGCGATAGCACGCGCTCTGATCCATCGTCCAGCCTTAATCTTGGCGGATGAGCCGACCGGTAGTTTAGATCGTGAGACCGGCGAGCGGGTCTTAAATATGCTTCTCTCGGCGGTCAGTGAGCGAGGCAGTGCGCTTATCATTATCACTCACGATGAGTCGGTCGCTAATAAGATGGATCGAGTCCTACGTATTAGTGATAAAACAGTCCATGACGGCGTTTAAACTTTGGTTCACCTATAGTGCCCGCTTGGTCCTTAGACAGTGGCGCTACTTCACCTTGTCTTTCTTGTCACTGCTTGTGACTGCGGTGGTGATGCAGTTGATTCTGCTTCTGACTACCTCAAGTAGTATTCTTTTGAGTGAGCAAGCTCGCGCTCTCTTAGGTGGAGATATCACGATTGAGACGACTAGTTTGCTAGATGTGAGACCTCTCCTTAATGAGGCTGGGCTGGAGTATACGACAGCGTCGACCCAGTTAGAGTTTAATGCCACTTTGGAGTCTAATTCTGCTACGGCGCCGTTCTCTCTCCGGGCAGTCGATGCGGCTTTTCCACTCTACGGCGAGTTTGGTTTGCGATCGGGGTCGTATCGTCATCCAGCAGAGGGTGACATTTTTATTGATAGCCAAGGTGCTGAACGGTTGGGGGTGAGCGAAGGAGATTCGGTGCGCTTTGGGGAAGCGGTTTTTACAGTAGCGGGTGTGATTGTCACCGAGCCGAATTCACTTCTCTCTGGCTTCCGCTTTTTCCCGCGCGCGATTATAAGCGATGCCGGCTTTCTAAGAGCTGGACTTGATCCGGCCTTGCTGAGGGTCGAGTATGAGACGGCTTTTGTAGTACCGGGTGGGGTTAATAGTGAAGCGAGAGAGAGGTTACTGTCGCTTCAAGCCGAAACCAATCGAGCCGTTGCTATAAGGATTGCGGGTGATGAGCGTGGTGGCTTGCAGTTTGGCTTAAGCACCGTGACACAGTTCTTGATCGTAGCGGTGCTTATTACCGCTGTGCTGGCGGCGGTGAATGTCTACGCTAGTACGCTTTATCTCGTAACTTTGGAGCGCAAAAGCTTTGCGGTCTTGGTGTCCTTAGGCATGCGTAATCGCTCCTTGATTGCGATTCTAGCGCTGGCTTTATTTTATGTAGTCTTGTTCTCGAGCGTGATTGGGGCAGTGTTTGGATCGGGGTTGTTTTTATGGTTATCGACCTATGTCGCCAGTCAGTACTTAGTTGAGCTACCACTGCCAAATCTCTGGCAACTTGGCTTTATTTGCTCCGGTCTGGTCGCGGCGACGGCCTATGGCTCTTTTGCACCGGCAGTAAGGAAGAGCTTGACCCTAAGTCCCCGCCAACTCTTATTGGGTGAGAGCGAAGAGTCAGGTCGTCTCAAAGGTGAGACACTCATTATTATTACCGGCGTAACGCTACTGCCACTGTTTGCTCTGGCCTCATATCTACTTGAGAGTATCTACGAAGGGGTATTTATTATGCTAGCCATCTTACTGGCGTATGTAGCCGTTGCTATTTTGTTTTTTATTTTTCTCGACTCTATATATCGTATTCGGCACAAATTCTCTTTTACCTGGCGCAGTATCATTGCGCATAAGAAAGCAGATGGTTTGTTTGGGATTGTCTCCTTCACGTCATTGTTTGCCGCTTTGACCGCCCTCAGTACCCTGACTTTGGTTGAGAATTCACTGGAGCGCTATCTTAGCCAGGATCTCAGTCGGACACTGCCGACTACCTACGTGATTGATGTTCAGCCATCACAACGACTTGATTTAGCTGATAACTTCCCCGACCTCAATCTCTTTGCCAGTATTCCGGCCCGTCTCAACGAGATTGATGGAGTGATGATACAGGAAGAAATTGCCTCCGGCAGTGGTCGAGTCGACCGTGAGTTTGGCCGTGAATTTAATCTTACTGGTCGTGCGGAGTTGCTTGATAGTGAACGCATCGTGCGGGGGATGTGGGGAGAGGGTAAACCAGGAGAGATTTCGGTCGATGAGTCTTTTGCGACTCGGGCCAATATTCGTCTTGGTTCGACGATTACTTTTTCCATTCAGGGCTTTTTGGTGTCGGGAGTGGTGACATCACTCCGCGAGACTGACTCTCGATCGGGCTTGCCGTTTTTCTACTTTGTCTTGTCACCCGAGGACGTAGGTGACTTTCCTAGTGTTTACTTCGGCTATGCTTACTTTGATGAAGTCGAGCAAGCTAGTCTCGGTCGCTACGTAGCGGCTAATATGCCGAACGTGACCGTGCTTGAGACTCAGGCCCTTGGTCCTTTGGTGATTCAGATCATAGAGACGATGCTTCTTTTGGTGTTTGTGGTGACTATACCACCCCTCCTTATCGCTACGCTTTTGATCGTGACTCTGGTTATATCTTCCTATGCGAGCCGGCGCCGCGAGGGCGGGCGACTGCGAGCGCTCGGCGCGACCAGAGAGCAGGTGTGGTGGCAATATATTATCGAGTCAGTCTTCTTGACCGCCCTCGCGGCTGTTCTGGCCTACTTAGTCAGCGTCTTGATAGCATTGCTTATCACTGAGGTATTTCTCAAACTTGGTTCACCGATTCTCTTCTCGTTTGATTTGCTCACAGGGCTCTATTTAATTGTTGCCCTAGTAGCGGCGGTGTCGTGGTATCTATTTAAGCGTGATCAGATGCCACTACGCGAACTTCTATCGTATGAAGATATCCGTTAAAACCATTGTCATATTATTACTCCTGCTTTTGGCGGTAGGCTATTTCTGGTTCGGTCGCGATAACAACCGCGCCGCCTTATCTACCATTACTCCTCGGCCAGTCGATACAGTGGAAGGGGTTCGCATTATTGCCTTTGGCGATAGTCTAACGGCTGGCTTTGGCCTACCGCAGAGTGAAAGTTACCCCTCATTGCTTGAAGTGGCTTTGCGTGATCGTGGTCACCGGGTGACTGTTGTCAATGCTGGTGTGAGTGGGGAGACGACACGCGGCAATCTCGAGCGCGCTGATTTTATCCGTCGCCAAAATCCAGATATCGTGCTCCTTGGGATTGGTGGTAACGACGCACTTCGTCGCTTACCATTGAACGAGACAAGGGACAATATTCGTCGTACGGTAGAGACTCTATTGAGCGGTGATAATCCGCCGGTCGTTATTCTTCTGCGAATGCAATCACCCTTGAATGCCGGTCTGGCGTACAAGCGCGAATTTGATGCTATCTATGATGACGTCGCGCGCGCTTTTCGATTGCCGATTGCGCTATTTCTGACGGCGGAAGTTTTTTTGGATGCTAGTAACAAATTGCCAGACGGGATTCATCTCAATCAAAAAGGTAATCAGATTGTGGTAAACGAATACATCCTACCTATCACCCTTGATGTCCTGAGTCGGATTTAGGTGCAGATTTTTGGAGTGGAGAGCTGTTTTAAGATAAAGTAGTTACCTAAGCTAAGTATGACAATAGCCAGAAAAGCGACTTCCTGACCGTGCCAGGGTAGCAGAGTGATTAGCCAGCTACCACCGGTTACCGACAAGAGAGAACCTAGTATCAATGCACCACAGGCGGCACAACCCAAGCCGAGTGTGGCTAGGGTGGCACCGATGAAAGTCATGGTGCCGTGCTTTCTCAACGTGCTGGTGAGTTGTTCCTGCACCCTTATAAGTCGGTAGAGCAAAATAATTTGGGTAGCAGTCAGAGCGGTAATGAGTAGAGTAGCAAGTAGCAGAGTAGGTGAGAAATTGGTAAACACACCGCCGTAAAGAGTGGTCATAAATTTGAGCTTGAAACCGAGGGTGAGTTGACCCTGCGACCACATGTGTTCAATAGTGGCGAGATTGGGGTAGAAAAGCGCTAGACTGAAGATAACAAAGATCAGACCTAGCCAAGCCAGTAGGTAGCGCGGAGAAACAAAAATCTCTCGCACTGGCTTAAGTAGGTGCGAGAGATTGTTGGTCGTCATGTGACGATTATAACCTGAGCTTTATGACTTCGCGAGTTCGGCATCGATGACTTGCTTGAAGACACCGAAGGGTTGAGCACCCGAAACTGGGATACCGTTGATGAAGAAGTGTGGTGTACCACGGGCGCCGAAGCCAGCCGCTTCGTTAGTTGAATTAATTACACGATCTGCGTATTTGCCAGAGTTGAGGCACTCAGTGAAGGTGTTGATATTTAGGCCAATGGTCCGTGCATAGCCGGTGTGAATTTGTACGTCCATCCAGTTGGCTCGGTCTTCGGCTTGACGGGCGAGGATAGCTTGCTGAAATTCCCAGTACTTACCCTGATCACCGGCACAGTGGGCAGCTTCGGCCGCCTTAGCACCAGCTGCGCCACCGACGGTGATGAAGTCTTTGCGAACGAAGCGTACCAGACCCTTATCGACATACTCGCGGACGATCTGGTCTTTGGTCTCATCGACGAAGCGTTTGCAGAATGGGCAGGCAAAGTCAGAGAATTCAACCATGAGGACAGGGGCATCGACTTTACCAAGACTAGGGAAGCCTTCGAGGTCGAGGACTACCGAGGCTGGGTCAATGGGCTGTTCGCTGTCGCCACCTTGTACCGCCAAAGGCTGACTGGGGGCCGGGGCTTGAGGTGATAAATAGACCGCGCCGGCAATCACGATTGCTCCAGCGAAAATCGAAATCGGAATGAGGTAGTTAGGCTTTTGTACCACTACGGTCGGGGCGGCGGGTGCGCTTGGGGTCGGGTTTGGTTGATTTGGATTAACTTCGTTCATAAAACTGATTTTGAATACTAAATTACTTAATGCGCTCTAGTATATCACGTGTTGAGGGGTATATTCAAGGGGTAGTGGTGAAGTGGCAACCGAGACTAAATCCTGCAAAATGGCGGCCATGGGGCGGGATTAGGGTTTAATGTATTATGAATGATACATAAAGAATGTGATGGTTGACTAATTTATAACTTGCTCCTAAAACCAGACGTCATTTTTTGGAGTTGCTGTGAACGTTATTGTGATGCGAACAAACCAATACCTTGCCCTGTAAAGATTTTGTGAAGTATTGAGCTAAATTTTACTGCGACCCTCCTCGAGAGCTTGTAATCGCATTTATTTTATCAACAATAAACATTGATTTTTCAGCAATTGTTATACTTTTATTTATTATCTCTTGAGATACTATCTTATGATTCTCAGGTGTGATTCCTGGGAGAAATGTCATTTTCAGGTGTTCCCTAAAACTCTCCACATCTTCATTAAAAGCTTCTACATGAAATCTAACTTCAAGAATATTTGCCATTAAATCATTGTTGATAAGACCAAAATTCATTAAATGAGAGTCTGTTGCGAACAGGTGCATTTTCTTAAAGTAAGAGTGTGTATTATCTTGCAAACCTCTTTCATTAAGGTAAACCAGCATCTGCTCCTCTGTATGACCGTCTCGCTCTAACTGCTCTAAGACGTCAGTGAAGTCGATTCCTAAATTTGCCTTTAGCCAATTAAAAGTATTTTGGTTCAGTCTGCCGTACTTTGGATAAACCTTAAAGGGTAGTGGTGCGAGTCTCTTTTTTAGCTCCTCAAGATCACTAAAAATAATTTTTTCTAGGTTCTCCTTTTCTTTTTTATCAGCAATTTTCTTTACTATTGCTGGACTGAGTATACCTAACAACCAGCCTAAAATTATATATAGTGCCTCCATGTACCATATTATACAGTTTTTTAAGTCAAAGTGCTGAATAGCTTTCTCGAGTGCTCGAACCAGCTCTCTCTATGATGACTCTACGGAGAATCGTCCCGCTTTTTCTAATTCGCTACGCTCATAAGAACGCTGGACGCAGCTCGTCTATGTTCTGCGCTATGAAAGGCGCAGAACATATGACTCCGCTGTTCGATTCTCCACGGAAAGCACGCAGGTGCTTTCCTGTAGGGTCACGAACAAAAATGGCACCCTTGACAGGTGCTCATTTTTGTACTCGTGACCCTACGGAGAATCGAACTCCGCTTTCTTGGATGAGAACCAAGTGTCCTAGCCGATAGACGATAGGGCCAATAATTACTTCAGGTGCATACTTACTTTACTTTACACTTTTATCTATGAGAACCTTTGCGACAGTATCACATACTGTCTCAACCTAGCCGATAGACGATAGGGCCAAATTTTGCGAAGCAAAATTTGGCCCTATTTATAGCAGAAAAGTGGCCGGAGGGGAAGAGCAGGGTGTTTAGTTGGTGGTACGGATATACTTCTTGATATCGTACTTTGGGTTGACTTTCTTGCCGGGATTGAAGATGTCATCCGGGTCGAAGATGTGTTCGGTTTCTTTGAAGAGTTCGAGCATCTTTTTGCTAAACATCTTGCTGAGATGCGGGGTACGGATGATGCCGTCGTTGTGTTCACCGCAGATGTTGCCTTTGTACTTGAGGGCGACGGCAAAGAATTCTTCGGACATCTTCTCAATCAAAAGCGGAGTCGCTTTACTAGTGAAATCAAGTAGGGGATAGAAGTGGAAGTGTCCGTCCCCGCCGTGACCGTGAATGGCGGCGGTGACATTGTATTGCTTGAGGAGACGCTTAATCTCGAGGAAGAATTTGCCGACGTTCTCGGGTGGCACGGTCATGTCTTCGAGGAAGGCAGCGGGGCGCTTCTTAGGGTCCTCTAGCTTAGAGAGGCTGTAGCTCGCGCGGCGTACCTGCCAGAGCATTTCGACTTCGGCCGGGTTGGTGACTACGCGAGCCCTCGTCTTATCGGTGCTGATGGCTTTGATTATCTCGTGCTTCGGGGTGGCGTCGGTGGTTTTCTTATCGAGCGTAATGAGTACGGTCATCTCGGGGAGCTTGCGGCCGAAGCGCACGTGGTAGGTGGCGTAGAGCGCCAGCATGGCGCGATAGTAATCAAGACCGTTTAAGCGCTTCTTGAAGAAGTCGGGATGTTTGAGAGCGAGGTCGTAGGAAAGAGCGTCGAAGGTTTCGACGTTGATGGGGCTGTATTCTAGGGCTTTAGTGATGACTTTGGGGGCATCAGCCAGCTCGAAGACCGGAATCGCGATTAGGGTGGTCTCTTGCTGTATCGTCTGGGTCCGAAGAGTGATTGAGGTGATGATACCGATGGTGCCTTGGCTGCCCGAGAAGAGTCTAGTCAAGTCGAAGTGACCCTTGCCTTTCTTAAAGGCGGCGACACCGCCTGGTAGGACATGCCAGAGACTGTAGCCAGCGGAGTTTTTGTGGGTCTTGGGTTGGCTCTTCTTGATCTCGGCTTCGTTTTTTTCAATCAAGGCGAAGACCTCGCGTGCGATGCGGGCGTGTTCGTGTTTTTCTTTGGTCAGGGCTTTGAACTCTTTGTAGCTTAAGGGCTTGATGGTGTAACGGTGACCATCGCAGAGTACTACCTCAAGACTCTCGACCCAATCGGCGCAGTGGCCGTAACGGAGGGAGTCGGGGCCAGCTGCGTTGTTGGCGATTGAGCCACCGATGCTACAAATGTCTTTAGAGGCAGTATAAGGCGGAAGGTAGCGACCATGGCGCTTGAGTTTCTTTTCGACGTTCCGCCACATGGCACCCGGCTCGCAGGTGATGGTAACTTTAATACCTTCGGTTTTGACCTCGCCAATCTCATGTAGGTGAGCGCACACATCAATCACAATGGAGTCGGTCAAGGATCCGCCTGAGAGACCAGTCCCCGCCGCACGAGGAGTCAAGGAAAGGGAAGCGAAGCGCTTGGTCTCGCGCGCGATGACCTTGGTTGCAATCTCCACATCTTTAGGGCTCTTGGGTTGGATTACCACCTGGGGTCGCACATGGAAGATACTCTCGTCGGTACTGTAGCGTTCGAGGACATGTCGGTCGCTCGATACGCCACCGCGGAAGCCGGCCTCGCGAAGCATTTTTTCGATAAGGAGATGACCCAAAGGGTTACGTTTTACTAAGGGCGGAGGAGTGTTGGAGGTTGCCACTGAAGAGGTGACGGCTTCGAGTTTTTTTGTACTCTTCTTAAAAGGTTTGGTCTTGGTTGCTTTCTTAATTACTACCGCCGCGGCCTCGGTTGCGCGGGCGAGCTTTTTGGCGGGTGATTTCTTGCCACGCACTCTAACACCTCCAGTGGAACGAGCTGACATGACAGTATTCTAACTCATGCTGTCTAAAAATATGGTAATCTTATTCCCAACTCATGACTCAAGAAACTGCACTCAATATAATGAAGACTGGTGCTAATGTATTCCTGACCGGCGAGCCAGGAGCGGGGAAGTCGTACGTGGTTAATCAGTACGTGGCCTGGCTGGAGGCAGCGGGGCTTACGGTAGCAGTGACCGCTTCGACCGGCATTGCGGCGACTCACATTGGTGGCTTCACGATCCATTCTTGGAGTGGAATTGGCGTCCGCGATACTCTCACCCCAGCCGACCTTGATCAAATTATTGGTAAGGAGCGAGTCGTGAAGCGACTGCAGAAGACCGACACGCTTATCATTGATGAGATCTCTATGCTGGAAGGAACACTTCTTGATCATATCGACAAGATCTGCCGCACCGCGCGGCACAGTAGTGAACCTTTCGGTGGTATGCAGATTATTCTCGTGGGCGACTTTTTTCAGTTGCCACCGATTGTACGCGGTGGCGGTATCGCCAAGTACGCCTTTATGAGTCAGGCCTGGCACAATGCCCGCTTTTTAGTTTGTTACTTAAGTGAGCAGTTTCGTCAGGAGGATGAAATGCTACTCAGTCTCTTAAGCTCAATTCGGCAGGGTGAGGTGGAAGAAGAACATTACACGCTCCTTAGTGAACAGAAGGATATTGCTTACGAAGGTATTGAGCCAACCAGGCTTTATACTCACAATGCCGACGTCGACGCGGTCAATCTCGCCAAACTGAATGAGCTCTCAGGCGGTACCAAGGTCTACCACATGACGGGGAAGGGTAATAAGTTGCTACTTGATGTCTTGAAGCGGACCTGTCTTTCGCCGGAGCGTCTCACGCTCAAGTCTGAGACGATGGTGATGTGTACCAAGAATAACTTCGAGGTGGGCTACGCCAACGGCACGCTGGCGCGGGTGATTGACTTTTCGAGTGAAGGTTGGCCAGTCGTTGAGACGACCGACGAACGCACGCTTACGATCGAGCCGGTGTCGTGGGAGGTGCAGGAGGATGGCAAGATCTTGGCCTCAATCGAGCAGGTGCCACTTCGCCTCGCGTGGGCGATTACAGTCCATAAGAGTCAGGGAATGTCGCTCGATGCCGCTGAGGTTGATCTCTCCAAGTCTTTTGTCTATGGGCAGGGTTACGTCGCCTTGTCGCGCGTGCGGAGTTTGGCTGGGCTTAAGGTCTTGGGCATGAACCCCAACGCGCTCATGGTCGACCCGACCATCATCAATGAAGACGAACGCTTTCGCGCCGAAGCGACGGCCGCGGAGGAGACCTTTCTCGCGCTTGAGGATGAGGAGCTTAAGACCATGCACGAGCGCTTTGTGAAAGCGAAGGGGGGACAGCTACCGGTGGGTGAGATTGTGCCAGGGCAGAGAGCAAAGAAAGTCCCACCACCGAGTACTTATGAAGTCACTATGAAGCTCGTACGAGAAGGGAAGTCGGTGGCTGAAATAGCGGCGGAGCGCGGGATTACGGCCGGCACCATCATTACTCACCTCGAGACTCTGGCCGAGGCGGGTGAACTTACGCCAGAGGAGATCAAATCAGCCTGCCTGTCGGCTTTGCCCGATCGGGTGGTCATGGCGGAGATACAGACGGCGCTCGATAAGCATGGTAGCGAGAAGCTGAAGCCAATCTTTGAAGCGACGGGTGAGAAATACGACTACCACACTCTTCGGTTGTGTCGGCTGGTGCTGACTAACTGAGACGGACGCAGACTTCTTAGTCAGTGATTTGTCTATTGACTTAATAGTCAACTGCCGTATTATTGGGCACATCAATTTCAGTCCAACTGAGATTTAAGGGCCCGTAGCTCATTTGGTAGAGCGCCTCATTTGCACTGAGGAGGCGGGGGGTTCGAATCCTCTCGGGTCCACAGCAATAGAAATGCCGGATTACCCCCGGCTTTTTCTGTGGCTGGCTGGGTATGGGGAGAATTCGAAAGTCGTAGCGAAATGAGATGAGTGTCAGCAGCCCACGTCTAAAATCTGAAAGCACTGTATTACTTTGGCTTGTGACTAGAAGCCACCCATGCCACTTACTTACTAAATGCAATCGTATCCTATTAAAAATCCCGCAAAATGGCGCCATTTTGCGGGATTAGAGGTTAATTACCACTTTGCTTTGTGGTATGAGGTAGGCTCTATGATAATATTCTGTCATGCCAAATCTACATTCCACTGTTAACACTCTTGGTAAAACCGTTACTCAAATTATTCACTTCAGCAACGGCAATAAGCGTACCTTTAGCGGCATCATCACCGAATCTATCAAGCAGGGAGAATTCACCAAAATGACTCTTCTTGATGGGCGAATGCTAATGATAAATACAGCCAACGTAGATTGTATTGAAGTCTTCAATGAAGAGCTTGACGAACAGTTGCGTTCATAATTGTGACCATTATGAAAAAATCAATCTACATCCTAGCTTGTGGTTTGCTCGGTCTAATTATTTCCACCATCATCCATGGTGTTGTTGAACTGGTTGCTCTCGATCTCATCTTTAGCAACCCCGAACGCTTTGCTGAGACTGTCTGGTGGACTGAGTGGAAGCTGATACATGATTCAGTTAGCTTAGCGTTGTGGCTCTTAGGTCTCCTAGCCGGCCTCTACGCCGGCTTTAAGTGGTGGGAACCCTATGGTAGTAAACCCGGCTTTTATCACTGGCGTCGCAGGATTAATAAATAAGTCAAACCATGGAGTCTTCCCAGCTTATACTTTATCCAACCGAGACAGTCTATGGTCTCGGCGTGAATCCGTTTGACGACTTAGCACTTAAGAAGCTAAGCGAATACTACCGACTGACCAGCTCAGTCTCAGAGGAAATAACCACGGCCGTCACAGACTACCGAGAGCTAATCATGGAGGCGCAACGCTTCAGTCTACTTTTAGACGAAGAATAAATCCTCAGCTGACTCATGGAAAGTTTAACGGTCTTCAATTTTATACTAGCTGCCCTGGTGGTTATCAATATTCTGTCATTCAGTTTGGTTGCCTACGACAAACGACGCTCGGTAGGCGGAGCAGGAAAGGATAGATTGCCGGAAGGGATTCTCTTCTTCGCCGGGGCTGCCTGCGGCAGCCCCGGCCTCTACCTCGCTATGCTCCTCTTCCGCCACAAAACCCGCAAATGGTACTTCCAGCTCGGTATTCCGCTCCTCATTTTGCAGAATGTGGCAGTGGTGTATGTGGTGATAAAGTATATTTAGATTGACTATGAATCTTTTTGCATGACCGCTTTCATTTCTTCGACAGATTTACCGATTCGGCTTATCTTAGTGGCAATGTTTTCTACAAGAAAGATGGCTAGGCGATCTAAATCTTTAAAATCCTCTTCTGTGGTATTTGCTGGCGTGGTTATAGCAATAAGATTTTTACCCTCACCAATTAGTATAATTTGCGGCCAGTTTTTTGCATAATAATCAACAATTTCTGGCTGGAATATTTGTATTGCTTCTATCTCAAACTTTTTGGAGACTGTTAAGCAAAACTCCTTATTAGCGCCTGTATTAAAGTCAATTTGTGAAGCATCACTTATCTCCTCATTTAGTCGTCGCTCTGTTTCACCAACCATAGTATCAAGTCCACTTTCCGAACTGGTGGTCTTCATGATTAAATTAAATGAAGGTAATTCGTCCTTAGTTTCAATGTTAACAACTGAGTAGGTTACCGTCGTATCATTCCTTCCGCTTTTTTGGGTGTGGCTATACGTGAATATCTGAACATTGAAATTAGACACTTTTTTCTTTAACAGGTAGTCAACTTGTCCGTTAATGCCATGATCGAATATCTTGGTAGGGAAATAAAAACTTGCATTCTCCACTTGTTCATAAGAAAGAGCTTGACCCCAGGCGACAATGCGATTAAGTTTTTTATATCGTTGTTGATTAAACAATCGTTTAATTAGATGGAAAATCCAGATTCCACTCAGTACAAAAAATACATACAACGACATAACTTTTATGAACCCAGCCCATGGTGTGCCGTTGGGACCGAACGCACACAATATTGGGATAGCAATGATTATTGGTAGTGTTATCCATAGAGGGTACAGATATCCTCTCGTTTTCATTTGCTTTACTTGAAGTAAATTGGGTATATTTTTATCTTCGTTTAGCTTATTCATTAGGACTAGCCAACCAAATTGCAATAATAAAATCGTTGAACCGACAAAGATGAAAATCCACCCATCACTTGCTTTTGCAACCCCTCTCTCGCCATTAACAATCACTGATTCAGGGTCTAAAAAATATATAAGACCAGCTAAAATTATTACTAGCCCAATCAATCTTAAGCCACCAGTCCGAGAAGTTTTTCTCATTTGTCTCAATTATACACCACGAAAAGTAGGCGGTTTTGATTGTCACGCCACTTGAACCAGCTGATCGGTCGGGCTAGGAGAAATTGTAGTGCAAATTTTCTTCTGCTCTAGATTGTAACTGTAAGGTGGACTCTAAGGAGACGCAAGTTGCTCGGCTAAAGCCGGGCAACTTTCGTTTCTGCTATAATAGTCTTATGAAAAAGGGAAATCCGACAGATTTGGTGATTTTTACCCACGGGCGCGAGAAGGTGAAACTTCGGGGTGATTTTGACCGAGAGACAGTATGGGCGAGCCAGGCAGAGATTGCTCAGGTTTTTGGTGTGGATGTTCGAACTGTGAACGAGCACCTAAAGAATATATATAAATCGAATGAACTGGAGGAATCTTCAACTATCCGGAATTTCCGGATAGTTCGCCTGGAAGGTCGACGGAAAGTAGAGCGAGAAGTTATGCACTATAACCTTGACGTCATGATATCTGTTGGTTACCGAGTAAACTCTGTTGTAGCTACTCGCTTCCGCCAGTGGGCCACCAAGACCCTTAGGGAACATATCACTAAGGGCTACACCATCAACCGTGCTCGCATAGCCGAGAACTACGATACCTTCATGGTGGCGGTTGATAGTTTGAAGAAGCTAGCGCCAGCGCAGGGGAATGTTGATACCGAATCCGTGCTCGAGCTCGTACAGCTCTTTGCTGATACTTGGTTCTCGCTCGATGCCTATGATAAAGAAGCGCTGACTCCGAAGAAAGTCACTAAGCGCAGTGTCACCCTCACCGCCAAGGCGCTCATGGACGGGGTGGCGGTACTGAAGACTGAACTCATGCGGAAAGGGGAGGCGACCGGGAATTTTGCGACTGAGCGCAACCAGAATGCGATTGAGGGTATAGTGGGCAACGTACTCCAGAGCTTTGGCGGCACCGCGCTCTACCCAAGCATTGAGGAAAAAGCCGCTCACCTGCTTTACTTCATCATTAAGAATCATCCGTTTGTGGATGGTAATAAGCGCACCGGTGCGTATGCTTTTGTCTGGTACTTGCGTAAGGCTAAGGTACTGGATACCAAGACCCTTACCCCAGCCGCTCTCACTGCCCTCACCTTGCTGATTGCTGAAAGCGACCCGGCTGATAAAGAAAAAATGACTAAGCTAGTCGTCTTGCTTTTGGGTGGTCCACGACGCTAGGCTGCTTAGGATAGCCATGCAAAGCGGCCATCTTGTGTCTGCTATACTTTAGTTAATGAAAAAGATTGTAATCATTGTCGTGGTTTTGTTGGTAATTGGTTATATCAGCACCCCTTATATCTACCGTGCAGTCTTTAAACCAACCACTTCAACCGTGCCGGTAGTTACTGTGCCTGATGTAGCCGAGATTAAGAGCCTGGCTAGTAATCTACAAGTTCCGTGGGATATAGCACTACTGCCGAGCGGAAATCTCCTTGTAACCGAGCGACCTGGTGACTTGCTTCTCGTTAGTCACGATGCAGGGATAATTGGTCGCACCACTGTACCCAGCGTGTCGACCGCCGGAGAAGGCGGATTAATGGGGATTGCGCTTCATCCAGACTTCACAACCAATCAGTGGGTCTATTTGTATCGTACGACCATGAAGGACGGTCGTCGGATTAATCAGATTGTGCGCTTTAGCTACGCCTCCGGTCACACCTTAAGTGACGAAACGATTATTATCGATAATATCCCTGGTGCCACCTACCACGATGGAGGCGCGATATCTTTTGGTCCTGACGGTTATTTATATGTCACGACCGGTGACGCCGGCGTTCCGGCCTTGGCTCGCGATAAGAGCTCGCTCGCCGGAAAGACGCTTAGGATACAGGATGATGGTACGCCAGCACCAGGTAATCCTTTCGGCGATATGATTTATTCGCTTGGTCATCGCAACGCACAAGGTTTGGCGTGGGATACGCAAGGTCGATTGTGGCAAACCGAACACGGTCGCTCAGGTGTAAGGAGCGGTCTTGATGAACTTAATCTGATTGAGATTGGCGCTGACTACGGCTGGCCTGAGGCGCAAGGCGACACGGTGATTGCGGGAACTATCGGTCCGGTGTTGCACTCGGGTGAGTCCGATACTTGGGCTCCAGGTGGTCTGGCAGCGGCTGGTGACACCTTATACTTTACCGGTCTAGGGGGACAGAGACTTTATCGTGTCACGGGACTCGAAGTTGAGCCTGTGATTGAAGCGTTCTTAGCTGAAGAGTATGGTCGACTAAGAGCGGTACGAATCTTTGGTGATACCCTTTATCTGACCACTAGTAATACCGATGGTCGGGGTCGTGCCGGGGCTTTGGATGACAGACTGATTGCACTCCCGCTGGCCATAATCAAATAATGAACTACTGTGAATTTTGCGCCGCAGCGGAGGTGGGGAGTCTGCATAAGGTCTACCACGATACCGCCTATGGCTTTCCCATCGACTCTGATGACGAGTTGTTTGGGCGTCTTATCTTAGAAATCAATCAAGCCGGACTCAGCTGGACGACTATTTTGAAGAAGGAAGAAAACTTTCGTCGTGCCTACGATGATTTTTTAATTGCCAAGGTGGCAAAATACGCAGAAAAGGACAAAGCACGCTTGCTAGCTGATGCTGGTATCATACGCAATCGGCTCAAAGTAGACGCTGCCATTCATAATGCCCAAATAATTGAAGAGTTGCGTTTCCAACACGGCTCGTTCAAAGCCTGGCTAGACCACCATCATCCTAAGACTCGAGTTGAATGGACAAAGCTTTTCAAGCAAACATTCCGTTTTACTGGCGGAGAGATCGTGAATGAATTCTTGCTCAGTACCGGCTATTTGCCGGGGGCGCACGTAACGGACTGTCCTGTCTTTAGCAAAGTCCACGCGGCCAATCCACCCCATCTTGCACGCGCCCAAGGAGAGGAGTAAGCTTATATAAGCTTAAAAGTTTAATAACAGTATTATGACTATCTTTTTCGGAGACCGACCACTACCACAAGCCGCCAGCTTGGTGGGACTAGCCCTGATTATCAGCACTACGATTGCCAGTTATACCGCTTTTTCGATTAAAGCAGCAGCGGATATTATTGAAGTGACTGGCTCTGCCAAAGTGGCCGTGCAAGCTGATTACGCGCGACTGATGATAAATCTAGAATCACGCACCGGACTTACCAATCAGACAGAGGGTTATCGCAGGGTTGAAGCAGCTGCTGATAAAGCGGTTGTTTACATGAGGAGTCTTGGTCTAGAAGAGATAGAGACTCCCGCCCCCAGCATTTTCCCGACCTATACTTACCCGCAGTATGGTGAACCAATTCTGACCGGCTACCAAGTTAGTCGCCAGATTGTCGTTCGTGGCAGCAATATTGAAGCGATTCAAGCCCTGGCCAACTCAGTTGAGCCGTATGCCGGAGCGGGCTACACCGTCACCATTGGAGCTGTTGAACTGACCTACCAAAACCTACCCGAGACTAGAGTCACCTTACTTACCGAAGCAATAGCCGATGCCAAGGCTCGGGCCGAGGCGATAGCTAAAGAAACCGGACGAGGCGTTGGAGATCTTCGTACTGCTTCCAGTGGGGTAGTGCAGGTACTGCCGGCTGGAGGTGTTGAGGTCAGTGACTACGGCATGTACGACACATCAAGTGTAGACAAGGAAGTGATGGTTACGGTCCGCGCAAAGTTTAGTTTGAAGTAGGGAATGAATAACTTTGTTTGACTCGACTCTTTAGTTAAAGACTAACTAACTTCAGTATTTTCAGACCTTTTCTTAAAGACGTAGAGATATAGAATCTCTAGCAAGCCAAGTGTATTTATTAGTAGGAGAGCGACAAACCAGCCCTTATGACCAGCACGGGCAGCGGCCCAGAGGGCAAGACCTTTCCAGATAAAGGTCCAGACTAACAAACTAATTATGACTAAGGCCACCAAAGTGGGATTGAGTGTTTCCACGAGCATTAAGAAATCATTTTCCATACCTAAATCTTACCATATCATCTAGTTGGAGAATCAATTGAGCACAGCTCTTATATTTTAACTTTTCAGTCTGCTTGCTAGAATAGTGTAGTTAATAGTTCTTAAGCTCTTCACTATGCACAACAAGGTAGCCCTAATCACTGGTGCTGGACAAGGTATCGGTCGCAGCATTGCTCATGCTCTCGTTCAAGCTGGCTGTCGCGTGGTAGTCACCGACCTCAATCACTCCCAAGCTGAAGCTGTCGCCGCTGAAATCAGGCAGCAGGGTGGCCAGGCAGTGGCTGTAAGTGGCGATGTGGCCGACCGAGCAGCGGTGAAGGAAATGTTCGCGGCGTCGAGTGTCTTTGGGCCAGTTGAGATTTTGGTGAATAATGCCGGGATTTTTCCCTTTAAGAGCTTTATGGAGCTGACTGAGGAAGAGTGGGATAAAATCTTTCAGGTTAATTTGCGGGGGATATTTAATTGTACGCAGGAGGCTCTGTATTGCATGCCTGAGGGTGGGCGAGTGATTAATATATCTTCAATCGCTGCCCAGATGGGGTTTGCTGGCCTGACTCACTACTGTGCTACTAAGGGTGGCGTAGACGCCTTCACCAGAGCGCTCGCGCTTGAACTTGCTCCGCGTCGGATTACAGTCAACACCGTAGCGCCAGGCGCAATTGAGACACCTGGGGCATCATCGGCTAATATCGACGAGGCTAACAACGCCGCTTTTCTCGCCAAGATCCCCCTCGCTCGACGTGGCCAGCCGGAGGAGATTGCCAGTGTGGTGTGCTTTATCGCTTCGCCCGAGGCGGATTATCTGACTGGTCAAATAATCACTGTGGATGGGGGCTGGACGGCTGGTAACTAAGTCACTCAGTTGTGGTATAATTCCTAGAAGAATCATTTAGAAATAGTAAAAGTTTTATGAAAAAACAACACAAAACAGTCTTGATACTCTTCGTTTTCAGCTTGTGTCTCTACTTTGTTATCCCTGTGAGCAAGGTAGCAGAAGCTCAAGAGTCACCGGCGACCATTACTCAGCTCCATCAACACATACTGACCTTGCGAGCTATCGTGGAGAGTCTTAAGACGCAACTCGAAACTCTTGCCCGACAAGGCGGGTACCAGTTGGCCAGTACAGGGACTCTTACCCAGCCGTCACTACTGACACAAGATTTGGGGCGCGGCAGTTCTGGTCGTGAAGTACTAATTCTCCAAAACTTTCTACTAGAGCGTCAGTTATTTGATCGATCAAGTGTCACTGGCTTTTATGGTGTCTTAACCGAACAAGCAGTACGCACCTACCAGTGTCAGAAGGGAATTGTTTGCTCCGGTCTGGCGCGAACTACTGGTTATGGCTTGGTGGGTCCAACCACCAGGAAGCATATCAATGACGATATTCTAAGTTCACATAACGAAAGGACAGCGCAGTATAAGATTGATCCTGGGTTTCATGACCTAAGTGTTTGGCAGGGAAATATCAATCGTCCCTATGCACTCTATATTCCACAAAATTATTCAGCCTCACAACCTTATCCCGTAGTGGTATTTTTGCACGGGGGTGCTGGTAGTATTACTCAGGCCAAGAACTATGATTGGCAGAGCAAAGCTGACAAGGAAGGTTTTATCTTAGCTATCCCCAACGGTGCTAGTCGGCTAAGCGGAGGAGCGTTTGCGACATGGAATGCCGGCGGCTGTTGTGGTTATGCTCGAGACAATCAATCTGACGATGTGGGTTACATTAGACAGGTGATAAATGACATCAGACAACGGGCCAATGTGGATACTAACCGCGTTTACGCAACTGGCATGTCGAATGGTGGCATGATGGCTTATCGTTTAGCTTGCGATGCCACTGATGTCTTTGCTGGTATTGCGGCGGTGGCCGGTACCGATGGCACCACTAGCTGTAGCCCAAGCGAACGTATACCAGTGTTGCATATCCATGCCAAGAACGATGATCATGTTCTATACGATGGTGGCGCTGGGCCCGGTTCGGTTAATAAAGAATTAATTATGGATTTTACTTCGGTTCCTGAGACAATCGCCCGTTGGGTTAAGTACAATAACATTGTCGCTGGACCGACTCGCACTTTCGAGACAACTCAGGGCGGGGGTGCTTACTGTGAGACTCAACGAGCCTCTTTAGCTTCGGTCGAAGTAAAACTTTGCGTGACTGAGACCGGGGGTCATTCCTGGCCGGGAGCTAACTTGATTCGTAGAGACACTTCAAACGCCGCAATCGTTGCCAACGATGTGATCTGGGAGTTCTTTAGCGCTCACAGCAAGAGTCGTCAGCTGTCTCGATAGACAATCGACAATCAACGTAAAAGAGCAAAAACCCGAGCTAAGGCTCGGGTTTTTGCTCTTTTCAAAGTTGTGGTTTCCAGTATAATGGCCGACACAACCGGGCCCTTAGCTCATTCGGTAGAGCGCTTCCATGGCATGGAAGAGGCGAGGAGTTCGAATCTCCTAGGGTCCACAAGCGTTAATAAATCCTGCCCTGCGGCAGGATTTTAGCTTGTGGAAGCCACAGGCATGTTTTCTCCTTCTCCATAAAGGAGAAGACCGTCGAGGCGGGGTAGCGAACACTTAGTAGATTACGAGCGTAGCGATGTAATATACTTAGTGATTCGTGACCACAAAATAATGAGTCAAGTCCGTATTTGTGAGATTCTGCTATAATCAGTATATGCGCACCTATACTACTCCATCGGCAAGACTGATACCTGAGTTTGCCAAATGTGTATTTAAGGGTAAAATTTTTGACACCTACCAATGGGAGCAAGAACTATTTGATGGTTCAACGGCCACTTTCGAGATGTTGAAGAGACCGGATACAGTACAAATTCTGGCTATCACTGAAGATCGTATCTTAGTCCATGAGGAGCAGCAACCAAATACTGATATCTTCTACACTTTTCCCGGCGGCAGACACGAAGTAGAATCTGAAACAGAACTAGAGGCGGCTAAGAGAGAGCTCCTGGAGGAATCCGGCTATGAATTTAAACATTGGAAGCTAGTAGCAGTAGAGCAGCCTCATACTAAGATTGAGTGGTTTATATACACTTTTGTAGCAAATGAAATTGCTAATAAGCAAGAACCCAGTCTTGATGCGGGAGAAAGAATCAAAACCAATGAACTGAATCTAGCTGAATTGAGAAAACTTATCACTAGGGAACCGCTTAAGGCGAAATATTTAAACCTGGACATTTTTGATAAAATTAAGAATCTAGCTCAATTGATTGAGCTTCCCGATTTACATGAATAAGACAAACCGCCTCGCTAGTGGTATAATATACTTATGAACAAAACAGCCATTATTGCCGGAGGTTTGGTCTTAATTCTAATTATTGTAGCCGTTGTATTTATTTGGACCGAAGAACCAGTTGTTACTCCAGAACCATCTCAGGATAGTGCAGATGTACAAATCGACACTGAGGAAAGCGTGGAAGAAGAAAGCGCCGAGTCTGAAGTTGCTGAGACAGTAGAGAGACCAACACGAGAGGTAATTGGCAAATCAGCCGGCGGGCGCGATATCGTTGCCTACAGCTACGGCAACGGTTCTCGTGAATTACTACTGATTTCTGGCATTCATGGTGGTTATGCCTGGAACACAGCGTTACTTGGTCAAGAATTGAATGACTTCTTAGCTAGTTCCGCTTCAAGTCTAAACGATGTCAGAGTAACAATTATCCCGGTCTTAAACCCCGATGGTCTGCACATGGTTACCGGCTCTAGCGAGCGCTTCGCTCGCGCCGACGTAAATTCGAGTCAAGAAGTACAAACCACTGGTCGTTTCAATGCCAATCGAGTCGATTTAAACCGCAATTTCGATTGCGAATGGCAGGCGAGTGGTGTTTGGCGCAACACTCCCGTAAGTGGTGGCACAGCGCCTTTCTCAGAACCGGAGTCAGCTGCTCTGCGTGATTACATTGCCAAGCACAGGCCAGATGCAGTCATCGCTTACTTTAGCGCCGCGGGCGGGGTGTATGCTTCAAACTGTCGCAATGGTGTTTTACCCGCTACCCGCTCTCTCTTAAGTACATATGGTGTAGCATCCGGATACCAACAACATAATGAGTACGACTACTATGCCATCACGGGTGATATGGTGAATTGGCTTGCGAAAGAAGGCATTCCTGCTATCAGTGTAGTCCTTACCGATCACACCAATACCGAACTACCACGCAATCGAGCCGGCTTAGAAGCGGTGATTAAGTCACTACAAAACTAATGCCACTGCGAGCCCTGAGCCTTAAAGCCCGCTTCGGTCTAGCGACTTCACTCTTAATTTTAGTGATAGTCTCAGTTGTAGCATTTAATGCCACTCGGCCAGCATTAACCCCGACCAGTGACGACCTGACCGGTCTTAAGACTGAGGTTCCACAAGAACCGGTGGCTTTCTACAGCACCTCGACCATCGGGCGTTCGGTTGAGGGTCGCCCGCTCCTGGCTCATACTTTTGGTACCGGATCCACCTCTCTGTTATTTGTGGGCGGTGTGCACGGCGGTTACGAGTGGAATACTGTCTGGTTGGCAGAGCAAGTCATTGCCGAACTAGCACAAAACCCGGAATTGATTGGTGAGAATCTCTCGGTAACAATTATTCCAGTCTTAAATCCCGATGGTCTAGCCCTCGTCACTTCTACTGGTCAGAGCGATTCTATCAAGCCTGCGATCGTCACTGGGTGGAGAGCTGATGGTCGTGGTCGCTTCAATGCCAATCAAGTCGACCTGAATCGCAATTTTGATTGTAAGTGGTCACCTCAGGCGACCTGGCGCGCACAGAGTATCTCGGCTGGCCCGCGACCTTTTTCAGAACCAGAAGCTGAGGCGTTACGCGACTTTGTACTTTCCAATCAACCAGTAGCGGCGGTTTTTTGGCACAGTGTTGCTAACGCCGTCTATGGATCCGAGTGCCACGATGGTGTGCTACCGGCGACTTTAGAAATTCTTAATTTATATGGTCGGGCGGCCAATTATCAAGTGATACCGGCTTTTGATGCTTATCCAGTCACCGGTGACGTCGAGGGGTGGTTGGCATCACTCGGCATTCCAGCTATTACCGTAGAATTAGAGACGCGCGATTCTGCCGAGTGGGATCGTAACTGGGCTGGGGTGAAGGCACTGCTGAATCACTACCACCGCTTAGGCACGGATTAGTTCTAAAATCTGGTCGCGCTTGGTTTCCATTTCTGACCTAGATTCTGATTCCAGATTGAGGCGCACGACCGGATCATTAGCCGACGGGCGGATGTTACACCACCAGGTCTTACTCTCTAGCGACAGGCCGTCTAAGCGTGACACGGCTGCTTCCGGGAAGGTGTTGATGATGTCGGTATAGATATCGTCAATCGACCTTGTCACTCGACTATTTATTTCGCCGGAGTGATGGCGTTTCTTAACCTGTTCGATCAGCTGACTAAGCGGTTGTTTTGTTTCTTTCATCAGCTCCAAAATCATAAAAGCTGGCAATGGCCCGCCTTCAGAGAAAAAAGTGTCTTTGAAAAAGTAATGTCCTGATAACTCAATCCCTAAAGCGGCATCCTCATAGCGCATCCGGGAGCGAATATTGGTGTGTCCGACCTTTTCTCGAACTACCTTCCCGCCTAGCCGCTCAATTTCTGCTACTACATCTCGTGAGCAGCGCAGGTCTAAGACCACAGTTGCATCCGGATACTTAGCAAGGACACGCCTCGCCAGCAAGGCTCCGATTAGGTCACTCCGTACCGGGGTACCGGTCTCATCTAAGAAACCAACCCGATCAGCATCACCATCAAACGCAATGCCAAGATTGGCTTTCTGGCAACACACTTCCTCACCGAGCGAAATCAGTGTCTCATGCTTAATCGGGTTAGCCTCGTGATTGGGGCAGGAGTGGTCGAAGGTATCAAAGATGGTGTGGACTTGTAGATCGGGCTCAAAGGCGCGGAACGTAGCAATCTCGAGAACACCAATCATATTAGCCGGATCAATAACAACCGACAGACCAGAGCCGCTGAGATCGTGCTTTGCTTTGAAATTGGCAATCCAGTCAGCCTGGTGAGCTCTCACTATGACCTCACCATGGGTAGTTGTCTCGGAGAAAGTGTGCGTGCCGACAATGTCGCGGATGACCTTAAGAACGTCCGCTGTGACCGGTTTGGCGTCTTCGACGGTGATCTTGAGGCCGTTATAATCACTTGGCATATGTGAGGCAGTGATCATCACGGTCATATCAACATCAGTCGAGCCGCCGACAAAGTACGACATTGGAGTGGTCGACAGGCCTAGATCATAGACAATCACTCCACTCTCCACAAAGCCATTTATGAGGGCCGATTTGAGTGCTTCAGCGGAGGGTCGAATATCGTGACCAACCGCCACTTTCTTTACCCTAAAGTGCAGGGTTAGGGCGCGAGCGATTTTGTAGACCTCGTCAGTCGTGATCTCTTCCGGGTATTTGCCCCGGATATCGAAGTCACGGTAAATACTACTCTGGTGGGCAAAGTTGGTTGGGTTCATATGCTGAACAGCCTAGCACCAAGTGGGAATTTTGTCAGGCGGTGGGTCTTAGTTTTGGTCTTAGTTGTTTATTCGGCCGGGCCAGCGACTGTAAATTATCGGGACTAAAATCAAGGTGATAACCACCGAGAATGCTAGACCAAAGATGATGGCGGTGGCGAGCGGGATCCAGATTTCGTCAGTGAAGAGAAGCGGAGTCATACCAGCAATAGTAGTGGCGGAAGTGAGCAAAATTGGCCGGAGGCGATTAGCTGATGAGTCAATGACCACATCAAGGATCGGCTTACTCGGGTCCTTGCGACGCATATTGTTCATCATATCAATTAGAAGAATAGAGTTGTTGACCACGATACCAGACAGAGCAATGAAACCGAGGATAGATGGGAAGGAGAGGGCACTACCAGTTAGCATCAGACCATAAAGAATACCGATTAAAGAGAAGGGGAGAATCGATAGTACGTAAGCGGTGTGGCGATAGGAATCAAACTGCAACACCAACACTCCAATCATCAAGACGACTCCAACAATCAATGCTAAGAAGAGCTCGCCGAAAGCTTGGTCGGACTCCTCAGCCTCACCACCAAGAGTGTATCTAACACCTTCCGGCAAGATGTTGCCACGTTCAAGAATAGTCACGATGGTGGTGTTAATGTCGCGAACGTTACCAGTACTAGTGATACCAGCCGAAGCGGTCATTACTCGCTCGCCAGCCTCGTGTCGGATTATGTTATTAGCCGGTCTTAGGTCGGTCGTTACTACCGCCGACAGTGGGACACGCTGGCCTGATGGAGTAGCTAGCTCAAGCGCGAGGAGTCGATCGACTGAGGTGTGGTTGGCGTACTCCGGGTCCACGAATTCATCGTTAGCTAGATTTAAGCGTACCACTACATCGATATCGTCGCGGAGGGAGGTAATGGAAGTTGCTTTAGAACCAAAGACCGCTGTCCGCAAGGTCTGGGAGATGATCAGTGGATTCAAACCAAGGGCTGAGGCCTTAATGCGGTCAATCGTAAATACAATATCAGTGGCAGTGTCGTCGGCACTCGTGGTGACGTTGGTGGTACCGGGGATGCGCCTTAGCTCGTCAGCCACGAGGTTGGCGGTTGAGCGCAGAGTGTCGAGGTCATTGCCAAATAATTTGATACTAACCGGTGCTCCGGTGGGCGGACCGGCGTCGGGTTGGTTGATGGTGACCTTGAAGTCGCTCTTGGCGGTGAACCGAGACCGTAAGAGATCGGAAAATTCTGTGCTCCGCATCGTTCGATCGTCACGCAGTGACACAAAGATACTGCCAAGCTTAGGGTTTACTCCACCACCACCGAAGAGACTACCAGAGCCGACGGTGGTAGAAAAAGCTTTCACTTCGGTGTAGTACTCAAACAAAACTGCTTCGACTGACTGCAGGGCTAGGTCGGTAGCGTCTTTGGTGCTACCTTCCGGTAGTTCCACCTCAATAAACAACATCGGCACATCTGACTGAGCGAAGAATATAACTTTTACTAATCCCAATGGTATCAGGGCCAGGGCACTGATAAACCCAACGCAGATAGTCGCTAAAAATACCCGGCGACGCAGAGTGCTGTCGAGAATCCAGCGTAACTTAGACCGATACCAAGCCTCGAGGCGATGACTATACTCAACTTGTAGTTCTTCGAAGCGGTTAGAGTTGCGGCGGTGGAGTACAGTCGCGGCAATCAAAGGTAAGAAACCAAGAGCGACCAAGAGAGCGGCAAACAAAACAAAGATTAGGGTGAAGGGGATGCTGGCGATAAATTGTCCAGTTACACCAGAGACCACAAACAGACCGACAAACATCGACACGGTGGTCAAGGTACCCGAGATGAGGGGTGAGCTAAATTCAACTACTGTCTCTAGGGCCGCTTCAATCTTATTGATAGCTGGATGGTCTTTCATGCGTCGGTTAATTCCTTCCACAATCACGATCCCTGAGTCCACCAGAACACCAATACCCAAGATCAAAGCGAATAGACTAATGAAGTTGATGGTATTACCAGATAGGTAGAGACCAATAAAGCCAATGGTGAACGATAGCGGAATCGCTAGTCCAGCAATCAGTGCCTCACGCCAGCCGATAGCAAGAATCAAAAGTAATATCACCAGAGTTACAGTGAGGAGTCCTGAACGGGTTAGTTGCGTTAGATCTTTTTTGATATCAGCACCTGAGTCTTGGATAGTGTACACAGTTAGACCAGCTAAGGCTGATCCGCTGGATTGCAGGGTGGCTAAGTGAGCATTTACGTCCGCTGTGATACTGGTAATGTCACCTCCGCGCCGTTTAAATACACTGAGAATAATTGACTCCTCCGGCAAATCGCCAGCGACGCTAAGTCTTGAGAAAGTGACTCGTGGCGACAAGCCTTCGTTTACCACTCCTAGATCTTGTACTAAGATCGGTTGTCCACCCAAGGCTGTCACCGGAACATTAGCCACTTCTGACACGGCGGCTACTCCACCTTCTAGAATGATGTTGTAGGCGACATTGTCGGTAACAATTTGACCAACCGGAAAGAGGGAGTTGGCGGCACGAATTGAATTGACCACCTCAGTCACTGACAAGCCATAGCGCAAGAGAGCAGTGTCATCTAAGAGTATGGTCACCTCCGGGTCACGGACGCCGGATTTCTCTACTCTTGAAACACCCGGAATCAACTCCAGATCCTTTACAATATCGTCAGTCAAAAACGAGAATTCAGACGGTGAAAGATCGCCAGCGATAGCCACGGTCATAATCGGTTGGTCCACGAAGTTGACTTCGCTTACCATTGGTCTTTCAGCTTCGCTCGGCAGGCGGGGGATTAAAGTGTCGACTTCGTCCTTTAGGGCACGGACAGAGTCCTTAACGTCGGCATTAGCCGAAAATTCAACCGCGACCACCGATACTCCTTCGCGTGAGGACGAAGTAATACGACGTAAGTTTTCGAGTTTACCAGACAAACCACGCTCGATCTCGTTGGTGACTAGACTCTCAATATCTGTGGCTGGAGCACCAGGCAAAACCGTAGTAATAATCCCGACTGGAATCTGCACTTCAGGGGCTGATTCCTTGGGTATAACCAAAGCTGAAAATATACCAAATCCCAACAGCGCCACCATCAACAGGTAACTAAACCGCTTGTTACGAATGAAAAATGCCCACATAGCTAGCGAATGACAGTTACTTCGTCGCCGGTTTTGAATGGTCGAGCATCGATAATAAACTCATCGCTTCGATTAAGTCCAGACAAGATTTCGACGTTACCGCCCCGAATTGTGCCAACTGTAACAGGAATGGGAACCACCACATCGTTCTCTAGACCTAAGACGGTATGAGAGCCGTTAGTCAGCTTGAGGGCGGTCAGAGGCACGCTCACGGTCGCGTCAGGCGTGGTTGAATGAGTCTGGGTAAGCTTGACCCGAACCGTATCGCCAGCGCGCAAGTTATCACCTGACGTGCTAATGCGGACTTCAGTGCGACGGGTGCGAGTGTCGACAGCGGGAGCGATGGCGGTCACGGTACCGGTCGCGTTACCAACCATGACCACTTGACCGATGGCGAGCCGGACTCGCTCATTGTCAGGGACAAAGGTCACCACCTCGAGTTGACTGTTGTTGGCCACTTCAGCTAGGGGAGTGAAGGCGGAGACAAAATCGCCGACACGGACATTTAGGCTATTTATTGTACCAGCAATTGGTGTGCGCAAGAGTGTCTTTTCATAGTTGGCTTGAGCGGCGCGCAGGGTACCGAGGGCTTGCTTGAGTTGAGCATCGGTCTGTGAAGCACCAACACTGCTCGAGGCCAACGTCTTGGCGCGACGGACACCATCTAGAGCTGACTCGATGCCGGATTTGGCACTGTTTAGATTATTAAGAGCACTGACCAACTGACTGCGGGCGAGACTAAATTCAGCCTGCAGACTGGCTACTTCGCTGGCACTGAAGCCACGGACACTTCTTTGGTCGGCGAGGTGAGTGATGATAATATCAACAAAACGCATTAGCCGATCTACTTGAGCAATTTGTTCGACGAGAGCACTCATGACGTGTTCTGGCTCACTACTGCGAATAATGTCACTCTGCAGATTATAAAGCCACTGCCCAAAAATCACTCGCTCTTGGTTTAGGAAAGCAGTGTCACTGCGGGCGTCGATGCGGAGTCCAGGGATAGGACTGTTGGGGTCGGAGAATAGACTGTCAACCGGATTTCGAATGACACTACTCAAGGTGGTGTAGGTCGCGAGCTCGACGTTTTGTCCGGTTGTCACTCCGGCGCGTAGTCTAGTCTCGGCTTCGTCTAGTCCGATATCGTTCAAGTTGGCCTGGGCACGGGCGGCCTCGTAGGCCCCCTCAGCCTGGAGCAGGGCGGCCCGTTCACTGGCGTTCTCAAGTTCTACCAGGATCTGTCCCGGGGCAACTTGGGCACCTAAGGAGGTATTGACACGAGTCACTCGACCACTCCGGTCGGGAGTTATCGACACCGCGCGGAGTGGTCTAACGTTACCGATCAGGGTTGAAGTTTGATTGGTGGTTAGGCTGTCAACGGTGGCTACCTTGGCACTTCTTGGTGCCCCGGCGGGCTCTATTAACTCAGTCGGATTTTCGCCGCGATTAAACATAAGAGTCAACAAAACCGCCACTAGCACACCGAGTACTAGTGGTCGCCATCCCAAACTTCGCCAGCGCATCAGCCTATCCATAACAAATACATTTAGAGATTAATTTTTTGATAATAGCACATTTTCATTGTTTTGTCCATATCATCTTTTTATTAGCTCGGGCCTACTCGACTGAATGGTTATTACGCTCACCAAGCTCGTATGTTACAATCATTCTCGTTATGTTTGGAAAATTGAAACAATACGCCATGAAGAAGGTGCTGGCGTCACAAATGAAAAATGTGCCCGAGGACCAGCGGCAAATGATTATGGAAATGATTGAAAAGGACCCGGCCTTATTTGAAAAGATTGCCAAGGAGATGCAAGCGGAGCTTAAGACCAACGGCAACAACCAGATGGCCGCCGCCATGAAGGTCTTGCCGAAATATCAGAAGGAGATTATGACGGTAATGAGTCCTGAGATGAAGGAGAAGCTGGCCGCCATGCAAGCCAACGCGCAAATGAAGGGCACCTTTAATCCCAACGGTACCATCAGAAAATAAGCGTTTAATACTTAATCCCGAGTAACCATCATTAGCAATTAAGCCAATTTAGTTTTATGTATCATTAATGATACATAAAACTAAACGACCACCGGCCTTGAGTCCGGTGGTCGTTTGCTTACCAAGGCTAGTAAGTTTAGTAATCAACACCAGCGACTCTCTAGACTGGGGTTGATTGGTTATACTGTAGATTATGTCAACGCCAAAAAATATTTTAGTTCTCTGTGGTCACCCGGATAAGGATTCGTTCAGTGGGACGGTGGCCGATCACTACCAGGCTGGCGCCGAGGACGCAGGTCACACCGTAATGCGGACTAACATTGGCGAGCTCAACTTCGATCCGATTCTGCATAAGGGCTATAAAGAGATCCAGCCCTTAGAGCCGGACTTGGTAGAGCTCCAGAACAAATTTCGTGCCGCTGACCACATTGTCATTGTCTATCCCAACTGGTGGTGCACGATGCCAGCGATTCTGAAGGGTCTCTTTGATCGCTTTTGGCTGCCTGGCTTTGCCTTTAATTTCAATAAGGAGACCAAGCGGATCGACAAGCATCTAGCAGGGAAGACGGGACGGGTGGTTATTCTCTCCGGCTCACACAGCCCATTCAATACCTGGTGGCAGTTTGGCGATTACACTAACGAAATCCAGTACGGGATTCTTGAATTTGCTGGCATCCGTACCAACGTCAGCTCTTATGGACCTTGCGAGCGAGTAGACGACGCCGTACGTGCCAAGTGGCTGAAAGAGGTTGAAAATCTTGGTAAAAAAGCACTTTAGATTGACTTTTAAGTGATTTTGTGATATTATAAAAAAAGTGGGCTAGTTTTCTAGCTCTGTTCCCAACCATTTTTTCTTTAGGAGGCAGTCATGCTGTCAAGAGTCATCTATCTTTTGGCCGTTGCGGCGGTCCTGGTGCTGGCCGGCTGCGCTTCCCCCCCGCCACATCTGCGTATCACGGTGGCGGAGGGGTTGCCGAAATTTCCTCCCGTCGCCTTCACGGTGATGCCCGGAGGTTCTCACGTCACAGCCGCCCACTGTGAGGTGAGGCGGGGGATGAGCTCGATGTCGAGGTCATGCCTTGTCATTTTCCGCCTCCCAACCAGTCGGGAGTGCCGGGTCACGGCGCGCGACAATTACACGTCGCGCGGCAAGACCGACTCGGTCTCACGGCCGGTCTGCAAGTGAACTCAGGGCCGAATGCGGACATTTGTTCGCATTCGGCCTCTCGTTGTTTATGGCTTAGGCCTGCTATACTACCCCGATGAGCGAGATGTTTACATGGTACTCCACCCTAATGAAGCCAGTGTGGGCGCCGCCGGCTTATTTGTTCGGCCCGGTTTGGACGTTTTTATATTTAGTTATTTTCACCACCTTTACGTATGTGATTGTAAAGGTGGCGCGTGGGCAGTTCCCGCGCGCTCTCCTTTGGCCTCTCACGATCAACCTCCTTAGTAACGCCGCTTTTACGCCCCTACAGTTCGGCCTCCAGAGTAATCTTCTGGCCGCTATCGATATTGTAATTGTGCTCGGTTCGCTAACCTGGCTGATGGCGGCAGTTTACCCCTACGCACGCTTCGTTGTCTACGCCAATATCCCTTATCTGCTGTGGGTTAGCTTCGCCACCGTACTGCAGTTCACTATTACTTACCTCAACTGGTAGCTACCGACTAAGTCCGTACACCTCGTTCAGCTTTTTGACGTGCTCTTCGTAGGTTTCGGTGCAATAGAAGCCACCCCGTCGGTCGTGAAAGTAAAATAAACACTCCGTCGACTTGGGATTAAGAGCGGCCACGACAGCGGCTACGCTGGGGTTCGAGATCGGGGTCGGTGGCAGGCCCTTTTCTTGATAAGTATTAAAAGGCGAGTCGATAAACTTGTCGTTGGGGCGCACGGCTGGCCACCAGCGTGGCTCAGACGGCCGACTACCTCGCGCGTACTGGAGACTAGCGTCAAGTTGAAGAGGCATATCAATAAAGAGTCGATTCCAGATAATGCCGGAAATAACGCGCATATCAGCGAAGTCGTAAGCTTCGCGCTCAAGGAGAGAAGCGATGGTGAGTGCATCGCTTAGCGGCACCTGCAAGGCGACGGAGTGGTCGTAGCGGCTGAGGATATTTTGACTAAAGCGCTGATTGACTAGGCTGGCCACCAGCTCAGGCTGGCTGCCACGCGGCACCACGTAACGACCCGGAAAAAACTTACCTTCAAACAAGGTTGGCTCGGCTTCACTCACGAGACGTTTGAATTCGGCGCGCTCGGCCTTGCTCCAGCCCAGAATGTCGCCAAAGTTCTTCACCACCTCCTCGTGCCGCTCACCGGCATAGATCACGAGCGTACGGTTACTCACACTGGCCAATTGTTGAACCCAAGCTCGACTGGCGAGCGCCGCGACGAGCCTAGTTAAGAAGCGATCAGACCGATCTAACGCATACGGGAGGTAAGTCGCCACGAAGTCTTCGACGGCCGGATTCTCGACAATGAGGCGTCGCTCGGGGTCTACCCCGACCGGAAAGCGATCCAAAGGAAGCGTCTCTTGACTACTGGCACCGCGACTACCGAGAGGACTATGTTCGCCGAGGAGATACCAAGCACCACCGCTGATGGTCACTAAGGAGAGTGCCAGGAGACTCAGTCCGCCAATGAGCAGGTTTGATTTTTTAAGCCAGCTGACTTGTGGTAGTTTGAGACGATACCCACACATGGCTCTACTTTAGCACGTTCGGGAGTGTCAATAAAAGCTCGGCTCATGTTATGATGCCGGGATGGAATACCCAAGTTTTAAGCGTGAGCTAGCCAGTGTTTTACTGCGGTCGGTGGTCGTGGTTGTGGCGATTATTTTTTTATTCAGTTTTGCTTATACCTGGGTTGAGGACGATAGCCTTAGTGACGGTACTTGTAATATTGCTGTGTTGCCAATTGAGGGGGTTATTCTTCCGTTTGCTAACTACGCTGACTTTCCCTTAATCACGACCCCGCGTGGAGTGCGGACTTTCCTGGAGCGAGCCGAGAACGATCGTTACATCAAGGGTGTCGTATTTGAGATTAATTCGCCCGGCGGAACACCAGTGGCGGCCGCCGAGATCGCCAGTATGATCAGAGAGACTACTCTACCGACAGTGGCGATTATTGGTGACCTGGGTACGTCGGGCGGGTATCTGGTGGCCGCTGGGGCTGATTATGTACTAGCGTCGCCCATGTCTGATATTGGTAGTATTGGTGTCACGATGTCGTATCTTGAGTACTCGAAGCAGAACGAAGAAGAGGGAATTAACTTTGTCGAGTTAGCTTCGGCTCGCTTCAAAGACATTGGCAACCCCAACCGAGCCCTCCGCGACGAAGAGAGAGAAATTCTCCTCGCTGACTTGGCGATAATTCATGATGAGTTTGTTGCCGAAGTGTCTAATTACCGCAATCTGGAGTTGTCTAAGGTGGATGAGTTGGCTGATGGCTTGACGATGCCGGGCCGGCGCGCGCTTGAGGCGGGCTTGATTGACGAACTTGGTGGAAGAGCGATGGCCAAGCGGGTACTATCTGATAAACTAAGCTTAGAGGAAGCGGCGGTTCGCTTCTGTTCTTTGTAGGAGAAAGCCTTGAAAAATAATCCAGATTACATCGGGCCGCACACGCTGTGGATGCTTAAGACTCTCGAAGCCATCCAGCCAGCAACCCTCGATGAACTGACCGACGCTACCATGAGGCGCTATCCAGGGTTCATCAAGATCGTTGCCAAATGGCGCTATGACAGAAAGCCAATGGCCGTCCGACTGACAGATGAGCTCATAAAAAAGGGGTTTGTGTCGGTACAGCAGTGGTATGGTTCAGGGACCGAGACGGAGATTGTCCGGTATGTCACCACCCAGAAAGGGTACCGCAGACTCCACCCCAAACGCTAAACGCCACTCCTTGGAGTGGCGTCAGCTTTTCTAGAGTCAGTGAGTTTCGTCGACCGACTCCATGAGCTTGAGTTGCTCGCTGTAATCACGGTGTAAGCTAATTCGTTCATCGGCTTCCTTTAACATATCACTTTGACAAACCAGAGCTTCATTCGAGAGATCAATCATGGCGATAGTCGCTTCGGTGAAGCGCTTGGTGATACGCTTCCTCTGACTGGCTAATACTGTAAAAGCGCGCAGTTCAAGCAAGAACTGGGCGGTATTGAGCACGTCCTCCCTGACATCCTCACGGAGGCTGGCTAACTCATCGTGACAACGCTCCCATTCCCTAGCTAGCGGACCGTATAACCGCGAGAAGTCGTTGTCGATCTCAGCCAGGGAACGGTCACAATACCGCATACGCATTCGTAACCGTTCGAGGTTATTTTGGTTTTGGATTAAGAGTCGCGGTAAAGTATCCATACCTAAGTATTATAAGCCAAAAATTACCCCGCACGAAGACTTACGAACAGGTGGTGATAAATAATAAACACTGCTCACGATTTGGTATGATTAAACTGTATGAGCTCTCGTTATTACCGCATTGGTATGGTCGCCATCATAGCGTTGTTGGTAGTAATTTTTTTGGTCTATCAACTGACTCAGCCGGTTTCAAACTTGCCGGAGCGCCCGTACGTGACCGAGCGCAACCAAGCCCTTGGCTTCAGTTTAGCGTTTCCAACTGGTGACGCTGGTTACTACCTGGATCAATCGGTCGAGTTAGACGAGCCCGACGGCCTGCGCAAGGTCATGACCTTGGTACCGTATCAGAGCTTAAAAGACTACTGGGAGCCGAGTCCCGGGACCGAGACTCCTCCCGCTATCACGGCTTACATTTTTGATAACCTACGCTCTTTAACACTCGCTGATTGGTTAAGGCGATTTAATGATTTTTCCCGTCTGAGTTTGGCTCTTGCTCCACCGACTGAAACTACCATCAATGGTGCTCCGGCCGTACGCTATGAGGCTGACGGATTGTACCGAGCCAATGTAGTGGCGGTCGAGTCTAGCGGCAAAATTGTCTTACTAATCGGTGAGTTCCATGATCGCAACAGCTATCTGTATACCGATTTTTGGTCAGTCGTGGCCTCCTTTGCCTTTGCTGATTAAGTCTCATGCCGGGTTTCAATAACCTTTTTCGTAACCGAAATTATCGGGCGCTAATAATCTTTATCATTTTTTACATCGGATACGGTGCTTTACTAACTGTTAAGCAGGAAAGTATTATTTATCAGCCAGGCAATCAGCAAATTGCCTTTGCTGATTGCCTCGAGTTGCCATCGGCAGAGAGGTCTAGTATAGGATCTACGCGTTTCTATCATGGACAACTTGGCTATGAAAGCCTAGTAGTGGTATATCATGGCAATGCTGGGCGGGCCTGCGATCGAGCCTTCTTGGCAAATTACATCTCTGGTCTTGGTTTTGATTATCTGTTGGTTGAGTACACGGGCTATGCGGCTGACGGCCTTCTGTCATCTCATGAGACTTTTAGGAGTGACGTAGAAAATGCTGTCGATTATGTCAGTACTTTGCCTTACGACCGAGTAGTGGTGCTAGGCAAGAGTCTCGGTGTTTCGGCCGCCGCTCTACATACTTCACTACTACCCCCACAGGGACTAATCTTGATTTCGGCTTACCCCGATTTTCCTAGTGTAGCCCGGCACACTTACTGGTTTTATCCGACCTCACGCTTGGTCAGGAGCCCCTTTCCAATAAGTGAACTACTCCATGACTTCGACTCTCCAGTCTTGATGATTCATGCCGCTGACGACAGACTTATACCAATAAAGCTCGGGCGGCAATTAGCTGAGAACCTACAAAATGTCAGTTTTGTTGCCATAACGGGCAGAGGGCATAATGACCTATTCTCAGCGCCAGAAACCTACGAGGCACTAGCCGACTTTCTAGTCGATACACCCGATCGTGCTGAATGATTGGTGAAATCTCTCCAGTCTGCTACACTCTTTCCCATGTCATTAAGTGTTGGAATCGTTGGTTTGCCTAATGTCGGCAAATCCACCCTGTTTACCGCCCTCACCAAAAATGAGGTTTTAATCGCTAATTATCCTTTTGCTACTATCGATCCTTCAGTCGGTGTGGTGCCTGTGCCCGATCACCGCCTGAAGACACTCTCTGATATTTCTGGCTCGGCCGAGATCATTCCAGCAGTCGTAGAGTTTGTTGACATTGCTGGCCTGGTGAAAGGAGCGGCGAGCGGAGAGGGTTTGGGGAACAAATTCCTCGCCAACATCCGCGAGACCGACCTAATCGCTGAGGTGGTGCGCATCTTTGAAGATGGTGATATTCACCACGTCTCGGGCGGCATCGATCCAATGTCGGATATTGAAGTAATTAATCTCGAGCTTATTCTCGCCGATGCGGAAACCGTCGCGAAACGTCTCGGTAATGTCGAACGCGATGCCAAGCGGGGCGATAAGGAGGCGGTTGCCGAGAAAAATCTCCTGACCCATCTGCTATCATATTTAGAGGCAGGTAAACTGGCAAATCAATTTAAGATGAGTGAGGAGGAGCAGAGATTGATCAAGCAACTTCATCTCCTTACCATGAAGCCCTTCCTTTATGTCTGTAATAAGAAGCAGGGGTCATTCAACCTCGACGAACAAAACGACGAGCGCTGGCAAAAGCTGGTGGAATTTTTCGAGTCAACCGGTTCTGAATATGTAGTAGTAGACGCTGGTATGGAACATGAGTTACGAGACCTTGCTGACGAAGAAAAGACTGAGTTTCGTCGCGAGTACGGAGCTCAGGATAGCGGGGTGGAGACCCTCATCCGGGCCGCCTACCACTGCCTCGGTCTCATGAGCTATTTCACCACCGGCGAGAAAGAAACGCGGGCTTGGACAGTCCCGATTGGTTCGACTGGCCCCAAAGCGGCTGCCGCCATTCACACCGACTTTGAGAAGAAGTACATCCGCGCGCAAGTGGTTACCTTCGCCGACCTAGTCGCTGCCGGCTCACTAGCCAAGGCTCGCGAGCAAGGTAAGCTCCGCACCGAAGGCAAGGACTACATCGTAAAGGACGGGGACGTGATTGAGTTTATGATTTAAACGACAGGACAACCAATCGAAAGAAAATGTCGACTGCTAGCGGTCGACATTTTCTTTCTAACTCAACGGTGTCGGGGGGTTCATCGGCTTGATGGGGCTGGGGATGTTGGGACTCCACTCGGCTTTGATTTCACCATGTTCTTTCTCGTATTCGGCAATCTGGTGCGACAGATATTCCTTGAGGCGCTTCAAGTGCTGCGGGGTGAGGGAATAGATAGCCGCTTGCTGACCGGAGCTAAGCCCCATTACAAAATATTCTGGTGTATAACCAACACTAATACTTTCACAAAACAACTTCGGAGCCTTTTTCAAATCATCTGGATTCATAGACTTTCATTATCTCACACCAATCACATATCACATAATACCGTGACAAACCCAAAAATGGGGCGTAAACTTACCTAGTATGGAAACTAATCATCCCAAGCACTTTGTGCTTCAACTCGGCGCGATGGCAAGTCTTTATTTGTCAGTAATTTTCTTATTAGCCTTAATCTTTAGCTTAATCAACCTGGCCATCCCAGACCTCAGTGAAAGCTACTGGCAGATTGAGAGTGCGGCGGGTAGCGTGCGACTCGGCATCGCGATGTTAATCGTCTTTTTCCCCACCTACTTAATCCTAACCAGACTGGTCAACCAAGCTCGCCGCACCAACCCCGCGACCCGAAGCACCATCGCCAAGTGGCTACTTTACATCTCGCTCTTTGTTGGTGCGGGTGCCATTTTGGTTGACTTGGTGGTAGTCATCCTCGCGTTTCTTAATGGGGAACTGACCGCGCGCTTTATTCTTAAAGCACTAGCCCTACTACTAGTCGTGGGGGCGGCTGTGGTGTACTACTACCAGGACACAAAAGACTATTGGCAAACTCACGAACGGGCGTCGCTAATCTTTGGCGGCGTAATGTCAGCCGTAGTGGTCGCCAGCTTGGTAGCCGGACTCATGAATATCGAAACCCCCGCCAGTGTGCGCGAAATGAAACTCGACGAGAAACAGGTGATGGATTTGCAGATCATCCAAACCGGAATTGAGGAGTATTTGCGCCTCAATGCTACTTTGCCTACCACGCTCGAAGCCCTGCCGCAGTCTAATCGCTTGCCGCAAGCGCCAGAGAGTAGGGAAGCCTATAGCTACGAAGTAACGGAATCTGGTTTCAAACTCTGCGCCACCTTCTCCCGCGCTTCTATCTTAGAGAACACCGATTACGCGCGTCCAATCTACGCCCCCACCGACGATCTGCCAATCAAGAATCCGTACGCTTGGGATTACGAAGCAGGGAGATATTGCTTTGAACGCATTACTAAATGAACCCTGATTCCTTAAAAGTTAAAGGGGTCGGAGCTATTCTTATTAACCAGTGTAATGAAATTATACTGCAGAAGCGTACCCTAGACGCCCCTAGTGCTGCTGGAAAAATTGGTATATTTGGTGGAAGATCGGAATCTGACGAGACTCTTTACGACACTCTAGCCAGAGAGCTGCATGAAGAGTTAGAGTTTGATATTACAAATTACAGAGACAAACTAATATATCTGACACATTCAGAATCGCTGTCGACTCCTGGTCAATATTATCTGTATTACCTGTTGGCTAATATTGATGATAGCGCACTGGTTTTGCATGAGGGTGAGTCAATCATAAAAGTTAAAAAACTGTCAGACATCCCTGAAGACCAAAAGTCTTACGGTCTTACTCTAATTACCGACAAAATGATTCAAAACGCACTTTCGACATGAGGCTAAACTCATGTCATACTGAACGCCTACTTACTTAGTTAAGCGGGGTTTGTTATGCACAAGAAATTTGATAGCGCGGAGATTGAAAAGAAATGGCAGGAGAAGTGGGCGAAGGATGGTCTCTACGACGTCGGCGAGCGCGACGAGAGCCGCGAGAAGGAATACGTCCTTGTCGAGTGGCCTTACCCCTCGGGCAACCTCCACATCGGCCACTGGTACGCCTTTGCCGTTCCCGATATTTACGTTCGCTACCGCCGCATGAGTGGTAAGCAGGTCATCTTTCCGATGGGCTTCGATGCCTTCGGTCTCCCCGCCGAAAACGCCGCCATCAAACGCAACCTCGACCCCAAGGCTTGGACCAACGACAACATCGCCTACATGCGTAACCAGCTAGCGAGCATGGGTAATGCCTTCTCTTGGGACAAGACCTGCAACTCGACCGACCCGGAGTACTATAAGTGGACCCAGTGGATGTTCACCAAATTATTTGAGAATGACATTGCTTATCGCGGGAAGGGAATCGTCAACTGGTGCCCGGGCTGCAACACCGTAATTGCGAACGAGCAGGTACTACCAAATGGCACCTGCGAACGCTCGGGAGATGTGATTGAGAAACGCGAGATGCCGCAGTGGATGCTTCGCATCACCAAGTACGCCGACCGCCTGGTCGATGATCTCGACGCCCTAGACTGGCCCGAACACATCAAGGAAGCTCAGCGCCAATGGATCGGCCGCTCGACAGGCGCAGAGATTGATTTCAAACTTTCAGTCGGAGAGTCGGTAACAGTCTTCACTACTCGGCCAGACACTCTCTATGGTGCGACTTTCATAGTCCTTGCTCCCGAGCACCATTTAGTCCAATCGATTGGACTAAAGGGCGGAATTAAGAATTGGGCGGAGGTGGAGGCGTATATCGCTGCCACGAAGCAAAAGGACGAGCAAGACCGCCTTGATGCCACCAAGGAGAAGACTGGCGTGAAGCTTGAGGGTATTACAGCGACCAATCCAGGCAGTGGGGAAGAGATACCGGTCTTTATTGCTGATTACGTGCTTGGTAACTACGGTACCGGGGCGATTATGGCGGTACCCGCACATGATGAGCGCGACTTCGCGTTTGCAACTAAGTACAATCAGAAAGTATCGTGCGTTGTTTTTCCTTCGTTTGCAACTGACATGGTGATATCTAACGATCCTGAGACTTTGGAAACAAAACATCAGCAAAATCTCGACGAAATTATAAAAGGTAAAAAATATTCGCTCGGTAAAGGGAAGTTAATAAACTCCGGAGAATTCGACGGACTCGATTCCGAAGAAGCGAAGGAAAAAATTGTCGCTAAGGTCGGTGGACGGATGACCTCAACTTATCGATTGCGCGACTGGTCGATTGGGCGGCAGCGCTACTGGGGCGTACCGATTCCGATTGTCTATGACCCTGAAGGGAAGGCACACCCAGTACCCCTTGAACACTTACCCTGGACTCTACCGGAGGACGTCGACTTTCGGCCGACTGGCGTGGCGCCCCTAGCGAAGAGTGAGGCTCTGCGAAAGAGAACTGAAGAAATTTTTGGTCCGGGTTGGACCCCTGAAGTAGAGACCATGGATACCTTCGTCGATTCGTCTTGGTATTTCCTGAGGTATACGGATAACAAAAACGGGGAAGAGCTGGCGAGCGAAGCGAGCCAGCAGTCGTGGCTACCCATCGACATCTACTTTGGCGGAGCTGAGCACACCACCATGCACCTCCTGTACTCACGCTTTTGGCAAAAGGCCCTCTTTGACCTTGGTCTAGCTAAGCATAGCGAACCCTATAAGCGCCGCATCAACCGCGGCCTCATCCTCGGCCCCGACGGCAATAAGATGAGTAAGAGTAAAGGCAATGTAATTGACCCTGATGAGCAAGTGCGCAACGTGGGGGCAGATACGGTAAAGATGTACCTGGCTTTCATGGGACCATACGAAGGTGCTAATTATCCCTTCGATTTAGGTGGAATCGCCGGACTGCGCCGCTTCCTCGAACGTGTAAACGGTTTAAGTGAGCATATCGTAGCGACTGAAGACAAAGAAACCACCCGCTTACTCCACGAGGCCATCATAAAAGTTAGGGGTGATATCGAGCAATTCAAGTTCAACACCGCTATCAGTGCGATGATGATCTTTGTTAATCAAGCCGAAAAGTCTGGTCTCTGCGCAGATACGCACCTAACCTTTATTCGTCTCCTCGCCCCTTTCGCACCGCACTTAACCGAAGAAATCTGGCACCAGCTTGGCCGGACTGAGTCTGTCCATACCGCGCCTTACCCGGTAGGGGACCCGGCCTTAGCGAAGCGCGACACCATCACGCTCGGAGTGCAGATTAACGGTAAATTGCGCGGTCGGATTGAAATTGCTCCCGACGCACCAGAAGCCACTGCCATCGACCTATCCAGAGCAGAACCTAATCTAGTCAAGTACTTGGCTGACGAAAGTATCAAAAAAGTCATTTATGTCCCCGGGCGTATACTCAACCTAATTATCGAGGAGTAGTGTTGACCGAATATTGGGACTATGTTATAAATATGACCACGCATTCCGCAGTTTTTGTAGGCAATTAATAAATATGATTACATTCAAACCAAAGCAAATCACCAAGGCCTTACTTAGCGTCTTGCCTGACCGAGCCCGCGACGTTTTAATTAAGCGCTATGGATTATCTTCAACCGGTGAAACATTTACTCTGGAATCCATCGGTAACGAGTATGGAATTACTCGCGAACGGGTGCGTCAAATTGAGAACTACGGCCTACAATCAATCCAGAAGTCTGAGGAGTATAAAAAGAACTATGACCTTTTTATCGAGATGCAAAAGTTGATTGACAAGCTAGGCGGTGGTTTGATTGCTGAGCACGTCTTCTTGGATGAGTTGACCAAGGATCCGATTGTCCGCAATCATATCTACTTCCTCCTCGTCGTCGGTGACCCATTTTATCGTGGTAAAGAAAACCCCAACTATAGTCACCGCTGGTTCACTGAAAGAAAGGTGGTTGAGTACGTCGAGAAGGCTTTGCGAAATGTTCACCAGTCGCTTGATCGGGATGAGCTAGTATCAGAGCAGGAACTTCTTAATCGTTTCCGCAACGAGCTGATTGAGATTGCCGATAAGCACGACGACGAAGTCCTCAAGCGTTGGCTCTCTATCTCAAAACAAATTGCCCAGAACCCGCTCGGGGAATGGGGTCACGCGGATAGTCCTAATGTACGTGTTAAGGGAGTGCGTGATTACGCTTACCTAGCTGTGAAGCGACACGGCTCACCGATGCACTTCAAGGAGGTTGCGGAGGCAATTCATAAACTGTTTGGTCACAAGGCGCACGTGGCTACCACACACAACGAATTGATTAAAGACAAGCGCTTTGTCTTAGTCGGACGCGGACTTTATGCTCTCACCGAGTGGGGCTACTCAGCCGGTGTCGTTAAGGATGTCTTGCGCGATATTCTTGCCAAGGAGGGTCCACTATCTCGAGAGGAGATTATTGATAAGGTGCGCAAGGAGCGCTATGTGAAGGACAACACTATAATTGTCAATCTTCAGGATCCAAATCTGTTCAAGCGTCTCAGCAATGGTACTTATGCACTAACCGATCTTTAGTCTACGAAGTCCAAACGAGTGATTCGCGCATCACTCTGTGACATAAAAACACCCCACCGCTACGCGGTGGGGTGTTTTTATGTCACAATAAGGTGACCCAACTATGAGCGATTTCTTTAAGCTAGTGTTTGGTGCCATGGCGGGGCCAATTTTTATTGCCCTGTTTGTTTTTTTGATGTACCAGGCACTCACGCTTTTTAACGTGAACTTCGGCCCGGTGGCCTCGGTCATGATAGCGCTGACACCGATCTGGCTACCAATTGCACTTTTCTTTATCACTTTCCAACGCTGGATGTGGTACGTCAATCTTAAATTTGAGATGTACACCGGTCGCTCCACGCTCCGCATCCACCTGCCACAAGAGGTTTTCAAATCACCCGAGGCTATGGAGGGGGTGCTGGCGCAGATCCACAACGTCAACAGCCCAGATAACCTAATGCAGACATATATAGATGGTAAAACACCGCTAGCTTTTAGTTTGGAGTTGGTCTCGATTGGAGGTGAGGTTCGGTTTTATATCAATGTTCCAACCAAGAAGACCAAGAACGCGGTCGAGGCCCAGCTTTATGCCTACTATCCTGGCATAGAAGTAACGGAAGAGACCTTCGACTATACCGACGAAATCACCTGGGATCCTGATAAATACGAATACATGTCATTTCACATGGGTAAGACAAATGACAAGCAGGATTTTCTACCGCTTAAGACCTACATTGACTTTGGTCACGATAAAATCCCCAAAGAAGAAGAAAAGTTTGAACCGATGGCCGCCATGTTGGAGCAGTTGTCCAAATTCAAACCGCACGAAAGACTTTGGATTCAGTTTATTATTACCCCGCACGTCAAGCGGGCCATAAAGAACGGTAGTCTATACGAAATCCCGACTTGGAATACGCGGGCCGAGGCGTGGATCAAGGAAAAGCTAAAGCGAGACGTTAAGACTGGTCTAGATGAGGAAACCCAAGAGCGTGCTCCGATGCTTACGCCCGGTGAGCGTGAGACTATGACGGCCGTCGAAAGAAATGTCGGCAAATACGCGTACGAGGTGGGAATTAGGTGGATCTACATCACCGAAAAGGGCAAGTTTGACGGCGATGCAATTTCTCCCACCATTCGCAGTTTTGCTCAGTATGATGTGGTAGGCAGGAATGGGGTGGGAGTGCGGTGGCGCACTGATTTTGACTATAAATTTATCTCAGATAGATCGGGCCGCCGTCAATTAGCCATGAAACGACAGGAACTTTATGACTACAAAAATCGGTACTATGAACATCGCGATAAAAAGTACAGAAAGGATCTGACAACTGTCTGGTCAGTCGAAGAACTAGCCACCATGTACCACATACCAGGCACTTCAGTCGTTACCCCGGGTTTGCCGCGTATACTTTCTACTAGGAAAGAAGCCCCACCCAATCTGCCGACCGGTCTAGCTCGTACCATCTAACATGCCACCGTCACCACCGAATGATCTGACCTTAGTCGTAGAGGAATCCGCAGTCAAGCCTAGTATCGGGCGCCGGCTTTTGCGTGGTCTCTTGGTTTTGTTGCTTCTAGCACTGCTTTTTAGTGGCGCAGTGGCAGGGTATTTTTATCACTCTTTGACCGCGCCGAGTGAGAGCTTGGCGCAGAATTTCACTATTGAGAGCGGGAGTGGGGTGCGGGTAATTGGTGCCGAGCTCAAGGCAGCTGGGCTGATTCGTCAGGAGCTGAGCTTTTACTTAGCCACCTTACTCTGGTACGACCCAACCGCCCTGAAGGCTGGCAATTATCGGATTGATGCTGGTACCGGAGTACGCGAGTTAATCGAGAAGTTTACCGCTGGTGACTTTGTCCTCGATTTAGTGCGAGTGACACACATTGAGGGTGAGCGGGTGCGGACTTTGGCTAGCCGAGTCGTCCCACTGTTAGAGAATTTTGACCCGGGTGAATTTATCGCTCTAGCCGAACCACACGAAGGCACGATTTTTCCCGACACTTACCTAGTGCCCAGAGACTTCACGGCTGAACAGCTGTTCACACTTATGAGCGACACTTTCACGACTCGCACCGAGGCTCTTCGGCCCGGTCTGGATGATCACCCTTCACTCTCGCGCGCTGAGGTGATAATTCTCGCCTCGATTCTGGAACGCGAGGCCAATAGCGCCGAGAGTAAGAAAATGGTCTCCGGCATACTTCAAAATCGCTTGCGGATTGGCATGGCACTCCAGGCCGACGCCTCGATCGAATACGTGCTTGATAAACCGTTGAGCGAGCTCACTCCCAAAGATTTGGAACGCGATAGTCCTTACAACACTTACCTTTATCCCGGACTACCTCCAACTGCCATTGGTAATCCCGGTCTAACGGCTTTAGAGGCAGTTTTAAATCCTACACCATCTGATTTTTTGTTTTACATTACTGGCAACGACGGTCGCTTCTACTACGCTAAAGATTTCGACCAACATAGGGTTAATATTACTAGACATTTGCGTTAAACGAAGTTTTATGGTATTATTAGAAGATGACAAAGACACCACGAGTCATGGTGGGTCTCTCCGGCGGAGTTGATTCTGCTGTCGCCGCTTCGCGCCTCCTTAAGCAGGGTTATAATGTCACTGGCGTGTTTATCAAAGTCTGGCACCCCGAGTGGCTTAAGTGTAACTGGGAGGAAGAGCGTCTCGATGCTATGCGTGTAGCCGCGCACCTCGATATACCATTTCTCACTTGTGATGCCGAGGAGGCGTACCGACAGGAGGTGGGGGAGTATTTTATTAATGAATACATAGCTGGTCGCACTCCCAATCCGGACATCATGTGTAACCAGCACGTTAAGTTTGGCGCCTTTCTAAAATTTGCCCAAGACAAGGGCTATGACTACGTCGCCACCGGTCACTATGCCCGTCGGGTAGATACCGATAACGGTTCAGAACTGCACCGCGGCTTAGACCCTGATAAGGATCAGAGTTATTTTCTGTGGACATTGTCTAAAGATCAGCTAGCACACGTTCTCTTTCCAGTCGGTGATACCATCAAAGACCGGGTTCGGGCGGAGGCTAAGGAGATCGGTCTTCCGGTCGCGCAAAAGAAAGACAGTCAAGGGATTTGCTTCCTTGGACATATAGATATTAAGGAATTCTTATCACACTACACCGAACTTAAAGTCGGTAACGTGATTGATCAGATGGGCGCGGTGATTGGACGGCACGATGGTGCACTGCTTTACACCATTGGGCAAAGACACGGCTTCTCCATCAGTAATACCGAGAGTGAACGAAAACCATATTTCGTCGTAGCCAAGGACATCAAAGCTAACACCATCACCGTCTCTGACGCGCGGCCAGAATTAACCACTGGTGATCAGATGACTCTTAAGAGTGTCGTAGCACGCGAGCGTGTTAGACCCGGTCAAATTATTGAAGCGCAAGTGCGTTATCGGCAAACACCTTTCCGAGTGCGAGTGATTGAGGTCAACAACCAGAGTCTATCGCTTAGTATCGTTAGCGGGAGTGATCGGCCTGATTTAGGTCAGTCATGTGTGCTATATGACGGTACGCACTGTCTGCTTGGTGGTATAATCAGCTAAATGCAACACATTCAGATTACTAAAGCGGATGGTACCGCTGAGTTCTTTAAGGTGGAAAAGCTCCGGCGTTCACTGCGGCGCTCTGGTGCCAGTCCGTCAGAAATCAATGAAATTGTCGGCCGAATTCTAGACGAGCTCTACGACGGCATTCAGACCCAAGAGATTTATCGGCGTGCCTTTGCGCTTTTGCGCGAGCAAGAGCCGCCCATTGCGGCGCGTTACTCGCTTCGGCGAGCGCTGTTTTTGCTTGGTCCGACCGGCTTTCCGTTCGAGCTCTTTCTGGCGCGCTTGTTTAAAACCGACGGCTATCACGTACGAACGGGACTCGTCATACCGGGCCGTTGCGCCGAGCATGAGATTGATATTGCGGCCTACCATGATACCCATAGCTTTGTGGGGGAGGCGAAATTCCATTCCCGACTTGGAGTCAAGACCGATCTCCAAGTCGCACTCTACTCCTATGCGCGTCTGTTGGACCTCAAAGAGCAGAAGATTTGTCTTGATAGCATTTGCGGTATTAAAGAGTTCTGGCTCATCACTAACACCAAGTTTACCTCCGCGGCGGAGCGTTACGCTGAGTGTGTCGGACTCAAGCTTTTAAGCTGGGATTACCCGCGCCACGACAACCTTCACGACCGCATCCAGCGCGCTAAAATTTATCCGATCACCGTTTTGCAGAGTCTAAGCGTAAACCAGATTGCCACTCTTATCGAGAACGACATCATAATTTGTCGTGATTTACTAAACAATCCGACCGTTTTAAGACGCTTACACTTGTCGGCGCGGAAGCAGGAAAGGGCTCTTAGGGAGGCCGAAATGGTTATCGAGAGCGGTAAATAAACGCTTGCAAAGCCAAATCTGTCAATATCCACAGTTTTTACTCCTGTGCTAAAATGCCGTTATTAACATATTTTCAGCAATACATAAGCATATGGCAGAACAAGATAAGCAGGAGGGACAGAAAACAGTAGTATCATTCGTGGTTGGTCTTTTGATCGGTGGTTTATTGGTGTGGGCATTCTCCGGCCCAGCTAAGAGCGATCAGCCGACTGATTCTACCGACCGGCCAGCTGTTACCGATTCAAACGAACCAACCGAAACTTCAGAGACCACCTCAGAGGGTGGAGAGAGTGGTGAGGCCAGTGTTGAGCGACCAACTCTTCCGGTTGGTGATGGGCGCATCAGTGTCAATAATCAGGCCGCTTCAAACCGAGTGGCATTGGCTAGCGCTGTTTATCCGATTAGTGAAGGTTGGATCGGTGTCCGCGAGTACACCGACGGCCAACTCGGACACCTGCTTGGCGTTGTACGCTTTAGTGAGGAGCAGGGTTTGGTGCCAAGTGAGATTGTCCTTCAGCGCTCGACCACGGCCGGTCGTAGTTATGCCGTAGTGGTCTATACAGATGATGGTGATCGTCAGTTTAATTTGGCTAACGATGCGATGGTTGATCAGATATTCGCCACTTTTAGCGCTCAGTAGAGTTATTGCGAGTAAATTGCCCAGGCTCCCAAAAGGGAGCCTGGGCAATTTATGTTAAGATAGATCAATGGCCGAATACAATAAAAAATACAATCCCAACCGCGGGGCTGATTGGAACTACGGTGGCAATAAGTGGCGCTTGTCTCGCTCCAAAATTGACTTTTTTATTGAGTGCCCGCGGTGCTTCTATCTCGACAATAAGCTCGGCACCAAGCGGCCTTCCTTTCCGTCTTTTAACCTCAACATCGCGGTTGATGAGCTGTTCAAAAAAGAGTTCGATATTCATCGCGCGCACGGCACTCCGCACCCGATTATGAGTAAGTACGGCATTGACGCTAAGCCGTTTCAACACACGAGGATGGATGAGTGGCGGGACGCTTTTTCGGGCGTTGAATACAAAGAACCGGAGACTGGCTTGGTGGTCTCGGGAGCCGTTGATGACTTGTGGGTGACACCGCAGGGTTCACTTATTATTGTTGATTATAAGTCAACCTCGAAGGCGGGCAGTATTACCGAGCTCTCTGACAGTCCTTGGGATCAGCAGTATAAGCGCCAACTTGGGGTCTACCGATGGTTGTTGGAGAATAATGGATTTAAGGTTGAGATAGTTGGTTATCTGGTTTACGCTAACGCCAGCAAAGAACTAGATACCTTTGACGACAAATTGATCTTTGAGACCACCTTAGTCAGCGTCCCCACCGAAATTGATTGGATACTACCGACCCTTAAAAAGATAAAATTTACTCTTGAGAGTGACGCGATTCCGAAGAGTGGTGCTGATTGCGAATTTTGTCCGTACCGCGAGGCCTGTGGAAAAAAGCTTCAGGCCATCCATTATGCCAAAAGTACAACCTAGCTTTGGAGAGCGAGTCAAAGCCATTGTAAAAGCCATCCCTCCGGGAGAGACTAGGTCCTACCTGGACGTTGCTAAGTTAGCAGGAAAGCCCAAAGCTGCGCGAGCTGTTGCCAGGCTAATGAGCCAGAATTTTGATCCCAGTATTCCTTGCCACCGAGTAATTAAGAGTAATGGAGAAGTCGGTGGCTACAATCGGGGCGGTGAAAAGGTGAAGACCAAACTCTTGGCAGACGAGCAGGCTAAGCACAAGGTCTGAATTGTGGATTGTTGGCTTTCATTGCTATAATCAATGCATGTATTCCTATCGTATTGAGCAGGCGATTCGGGCGGCGGCAGTCTTGCATAAAGATCAGCTCCGTAAAGGCTCCATGCCATTTCCTTACGTTACTCATCTCTACGCGACGGCCTTTACTCTCCTTGACTACACTAACGATGAAGATGTGATTATTTCTGCTCTCCTTCACGATACCTTAGAAGACACTGACTATACAGTTGACGAACTACAAGAGGATTTTGGCGGGCGGGTACGTGAGATTGTCGAGGCCGTTACCGAGCCTAAAACGATCGACGGACGGAAAGTTTCCTGGCGGGAACGAAAAGAAGGTTATATCAAGAATCTACGGACCGGCCCGATCGAAGCCTGTCTAGTCTCGGCCGCCGACAAGATTCATAATTTTCGGACGATTGTGGAGGACTATTACGATAGTCCTGATCGCTTCAAGCAGGACTTTGGTGATAACTTCGAAGAACGCTTGGAGCTTTACGGTGAAATTGCCAAAGTCTTAAATAAGCGTTTAGATGGTCCACTGTTGCATGAATTTAACCACGTATTTGAAGAATACCAACAATTCCTATACACTCTCCAAGATGAAAAAATCGACTAGTCCGAAGAATTTTAAATTTATTAGAACCGTCGGCACCATTACCGAGTACCAGCATAAGAAAAATGGCTTAAGTGTACTTTACGCTAACTTTCCCGGCACTGGAGTGGTCACGACTAATATCACATACTTAGTCGGCTCACGCGATGAGGTGACGGGTGAGACTGGTCTAGCGCACATGCTTGAACATATGCTCTTTAAGCCCACCAAGAGCGATCTAAAGCAGAGACAAGGTTCTGGTGCGATGCGCTTCGAACGAGAGGTAGGAGTGCACCTAAACGCTAACACCTGGAAGGATCGTACCACCTACCATTTTTCTATGGCCAAGGAAGATCTTGATCGAGCACTCAGAATTGAGGCCGATCGGATGCACAACGTCGTCTTGACCAATAAGGAGTTCTTGCCAGAACGCAGTAACGTCTTGAGTGAATTTGATATGTACAACGGTCGGCCAGACTTTGCTCTTGCGGTCGCTATGACCACGGCCGCTTTTCAAGCGCACCCCTACCACCACGAGACGATTGGTTTTCGCGAAGATATTGCCGCGTACACGATTGAGCAGGTCAAGAATTTCTATGACCGTTTCTACCGACCTAACAATGCGGTTTTGATGATATTTGGTGACGTTTCCGCTCATGAAGCTCTCGAGGCCGTTAATAGGCACTTCTCACACCTGACTCCGGGTGAGCCCATCGTCCGTCATAAGACAACCGAGCCACAACAAGAAGGAGTGCGTCGCGTCGAAGTCGAACGACCAGGCACAGTCAACCTGCTTAGCTTAGGCATCCGACATGACGGCTTTACTACCGCTGGCTGGCTAGAGACTTATGCTATCGGTACTATTCTGACCGATGGGGTAGACGCTATTCTAAATAAAGCCCTCGTCGACACTGGCCTGGTGACTACAATCGATTTTTGCATTGAACCCCTTCGCGACCCAAACCTGGCCACCTTTAACCTGACCATTGCCGGCAAAAGTACTCACGCCGACATCGAAAAGAGGGTGCTTAAGATTATCAGCGAAGTAGACGCAAATACGCTAAATAAGAAGCTAAAGGGTCTACTGCCACGTCTCAAGAAGCAAGAGGCCTTCGAACGAGCCAGCAGTCTCGGTTTAGCGATGGATCTGACCGAATATGTCGCCTCCGGTGACTGGACAAACTATGACAAGCACCACAAGTTGATTCAAGGCCTAACTGGCAAAAAACTCAAAGATCGACTAGACGAAGCCTTCAAGTACAAGAATCTCACTATTGGTTATTACCGCAGCATTTAATATGGACATAAAAACCAAATCACTCCCTGGACTATATTTAAGTTCGTTACACCGAAACTCGACTGATTTAGTAGTACTTAAGCTAGCCTTCCGACACAACCTGGCTAATACTCCTGAAAATAATCTTTTATTGGCTTTGTATGGCGATTTACTGTTAGCCGGGACCAATCGAAAAGACCGCTCCACCCTCACTAACACCCTTAATGAAGCCGGTATCGATATCACGATCTCGAGCGGAGAAGGTGTTACTAATTTAACTTTAACCGTCCTCAAGTCCGAACTTAAAACCGCTCTATCACTGCTGAGAGAAATCATGCTCGAACCAGCCTTTAAAGAGACAGAGGTCAAACGCGCTAAGACGACCCTTAAAAATAACCTAGACCTAGCCAAAGACAACGCCAAGCAAATCGCCCACGATTTATTGCGCCGAGAGTTGTTCAAGGTTGGTAGTCCAACCTACGGATACCTACCTGAAAACTACGAGCCCTTGGTAGACAAGACTAAGCGAAGCGCTTTGCTTAAGTTACACGATACTATCTTGACCAGTGAGTACATTGTCACTGTGGGCGGCGATGCAAACAACATTGCAGTGCTCGAGAAACTAGTCAATGAGCTACGCGAGCGAGTCAGCCTTCACCCGAATAATCAGTTGACAGAAAACTTGCCGCTAGAGATCAAACAAACTAAATTAGTCGCGCGCGAAATTGCGAGTAAGCAAAATCTCGAATTATCGATTGGCGCTTCAGTACCGCTCCGCTTAGACGACACCGACTACTGTGCCTTCCTCTTTGGTCTACACGTACTCGGACATTGGGGTGGCTTCGCCGGACGACTAATGAGTACCGTGCGCGAAAAGGAAGGTTTGACTTATGGAATCTACGCCAAGCTGGAGGCTATAAATCTACAACGGACCGGCTACTGGCGCGTCATGACCTTCTTTGCGCCCAAGGATGTCAAGCGAGGCATCGCTTCGACCCGGCGCGAGATAAAGGCCATCGCTGAGAAGGGAATTACCGAGAGTGAGTGGAAGCGTTTCCATAATATCATCCGCACCAGCGAAGCCCTGATCGAAGATACTTTCACCGGACAGGTTAATTTAGCGCACGGTAATGCTCTCGCTGGATTATCGCCAGATGCTTACCGAGAGCTCAAGCATCGACTAAAGAATGTGAAGCGAGCGGAAGTAAATCAAGCGTTGAAGAAATATCTAAGACCAGAACAACTGGTGATTTGTCTGACTGGCCCGACCAAGGCTATTCCTGGTGGCGTCGCCAAGCTTCTCAAATAACCACCAGCTTGATTAGCTATAAACCAAAACTGTCTGCTAGAATTAGCTTATGAATCTACTTTTTTGGGGAATGACGCTCGGTGTGATTGGCAAGGTTTTGGTCGTACTGGCAGTTTTGCATATGCATCACTCGCTGGTCAAAGAACACCGGATTGATCGACGAGTCATCCTAACCTATCGCCAAGAGCGGGTTCTGACCTTTATCGGCCTCACCCTCATCGTGCTTGGTTATGCGCTTGAAGTTTATTTCTTCGGTCCAACCAACCTCTTTAACTGCACTGGTCTTGACTGTCTCAACCAATCCACCTCGCAATTGTAAGATTATTTGCTATATTTAAGCCACTTATGTCAAACGATAACCTTACTAAAGGTAATGATCTGCGGGCTAAATACCTCAAATTCTTCACACAAGTTGACCACGCGGTGATACCATCATCAGCCCTAGTGCCCGAAAACGATCCAACCACACTCTTCACCAGTAGTGGCATGCAGCCACTAATCCCTTACTTAATGGGCGAGAAACACCCTAAAGGAGTACGTCTAACCAACTCCCAGAAATGCTTCCGCGCTAATGACATCGAAGAGGTGGGTGACAATCGTCACACTACCTTCTTTGAAATGCTTGGCAATTGGTCTTTGGGAGACTACTTTAAGCGCGAGCAGCTACGATGGTTTTTCACGTACCTGGTAGACGAGGTAGGTTTAGACCCAGCGCGTATCTATGTGACAGTCTTTGCCGGCGATGAAGCCCTCGGTATTCCGCGTGACGAGGAGTCAGTCGCTATCTGGAAAGAGCTTTTCGCTGAGCGAGGCATCGAAGCCAAGGACGTATACATTGGTTCAGAAGCTGATGGCTATCGTCTGGGTATGCAAGGGGGACGGATATTTTATTATGATGCCGCTAAGAACTGGTGGAGTCGTTCGGGCCAACCAGAAAATATGCCGGTTGGAGAAATTGGCGGACCAGATAGCGAGGTTTTCTACGATTTTGGACCTGAATTTGCCACTGATCCGCGCTACAAAGACCTGGCCCCGCACCCAAATGGTGATTCTGGCCAATTCGTTGAAATCGGTAACTCGGTCTTCATTGAATACATCAAACAAGAAGATGGTTCTTTTAGTAAACTCCCCCAACGGAATGTCGACTTCGGCGGCGGTCTCGAACGTATAGCAGCCGCCAAAAACGGCAATCCGGATGTTTTTCTCGTCGATTTACTAAACAATGTTGTCAAACAGATTGAGACACTTTCCAAAAAGAACTATCTTGGTAATGAGCTAGCTTTTAGAGTTATTACAGACCATATCCGGGGTGCTACCTTCCTCATTGGCGATGGAGTCCTACCAGGTAATACTGACCAGGGTTATTTCGTACGTCGCTTACTACGCCGCGCAGTCCGCTACGCCGACAAGCTAGAGATTCCAGCTGGTCAATTTGCCAATCTAGCCGAGAGTGTCATCGCTACCTACGAAGCCCATTACCCAAATCTACGAACTAAAGCCAAGGAAATAACCGAGGCGATTGCCAAAGAGGAGGAGCAATTCCGCAAGACCCTCGATACGGGACTCAAACAATTCAACAAGCTATCGCTACAGGTCCACTACACCTCAAAGGTGGTGAATGGAAAGAGAGTGATAGACGACTCAATACCGCCCGTAACTAAGCAGGCAATTAGTGCTGAGACAGCCTTTGAGCTTTATACCACCTATGGTTTTCCGATTGAACTGACCGAGGAAATCGCTACAGAGCGTGGGATTATTGTTGAACGTAAGGGCTTTGACGCGCTGATGGCTGATCATCGTGAGAAATCGCGTGCCGGTGCTGAGCAGAAGTTCAAGGGCGGCCTGGCCGATCATTCAGAGAAAGTCGTGCAATACCACACCGCGACACATCTTATGCTAGCTGGTCTACGCCAGGTCTTAGGCGAACATGTCCACCAGGCTGGTTCTAACATCACTGGCGAGCGCCTCCGTTATGACTTTACCCACAACGAGAAAATGACGGCTGAGGAAATTAAAGCCGTTGAAGACTACGTGAATCGAGCCATTAAGACTGGTGGGGAAGTTAGTATTGAAATTATGCAGAAAGACAAAGCGCAGGCTGATAGCACGATTGAAGCCAGCTTCTGGGACCGCTATCCTGACGAGGTCAAGGTCTACACTATGACCGGCCACGATGGTGTGATTTACTCCCGCGAGCTTTGCGGCGGGCCGCACGTACAAAACCTCTCCGAATTAAACGGTACTTTCAAAATCACCAAGGAAGAATCATCTTCAGCCGGGGTCAGGCGGATTAAGGCTGTGCTTGAATAAAGCACACATTGGTTGCCCAACCTCTGATTGGGTCGAGAGTATCCCCGTCAAACCGTTCGTTTGGTCAGTGTGTTTGCTATACTTAGTAAAAAGCTATGGGTCTATTCGGACGTTCTTCACGAGTTAAGTATGGGGCCATTATCGACATTGGATCGGGGAGTGTTTTGGCGGCGATTGTGGCCTCTGATCAAACTAAGGCCGAGCCAGAAGTGGTTTGGTTTAAGCGCGAGTATGTACCATTGCGTAGTGATAGCTCGCTAAAGGATACGGCCAAGAGTGTCATGACCTCGCTTTTGAATGTTTTGATGCTGTTAAATAAAGACGGCAAACATCAACTGTATGAGAAATACGGTCGGCAAAAATTAACTGATCTGCAAGTTTCTATCAGCGCCCCGTGGTCTTACACAGTCACGAAGTCGATCACTTATAACAAAGACCGTCCTTTTGAACTCACACCCGATCTGATCACCGAATTACAGCGCACGGCTCATACCAAAGTCGAGGCGGAACTCAAAGAAAATGAGACCATGCATAATCTCGGTCTCACTATCATTTCCCGCTCCATACTGGCCATTATCGCTAATGGATACAACGTAAAGTCATTGAACCGGCAGAGAGCAGAAAATCTTAAGATCGTCGAATCAAACGCCGTGGCGCAAAATTATCTACTCGACAATCTCATGGAAGTGAAGGACAAAATTTTACCCGAATCAAAACCTCAATTTTATTCCTTTATTTTACTTTTTTACTACATTGTTCGCCATTTTCATCCCGACACCAGCGAGGTCGGCTTGATCGATATTACCTACGAAGCCACGGAGATTGGGATCGTGCGCGATGGGGTCTTGACCTACTGCACTCACACACCGGTCGGAGGAGCTTCGCTAGCACGTGAGTTGTCGGCCTGTCTTGAGGTGCCGTTAGCTGAGGCGCTGGCCTTTTTGAAGGAACCCATTCTCGAGGAGTGGCTGGGGAATTTTAGTTCTGCTAAGCAAGCAGCGGCCCGAAAAGCTTTTGTCGACTATACCGAACGGCTGAGGTCGGCCTTTGGTGAGACTGGCGACACTTTAGCTATCCCTAAGAAAATTTATCTGCACGGCAACCTGGGTTCTGAAAAGTTCTTCCAAACCATAATCAAGACAGCCGCGGAAGCGGCGACTAAGTCGACCCATCACATCCACACCATTAGCGATAGTCTGCCGCTTTATCACGTCCAGCCAGACGGTGAAATTAGTTCCGTTAGACCGAAACCAGACGCTTCCTTGTTTATTTCAGCCCAGTTTTTCCACACGAATGAGCTTAGGAGTAGATTTGAGCAACTCTAAGCGTTATACTTAGGCTTATGGCGCAAAAATGGAATCTGCAGGACATCCGTCCGACCGAACCCAGACGAAAGTCTCATGGAGTGATTAATCAGACCCATACTCTGCGGGCTGATACTCCACCGCAAGAGCCGGTGCGTGAGCGCGCGCGCTTTAATCGACCACAACCAAGTGAAGACTTGGGCAATATTGTTATCAAAAACGGTAACCAAGAATCGCGTAAAGGAATCTGGTTGGTGGCCATATTGGTGGTGGTTTTAATTGGTGCTGTCTTCGGACTCAGTGCTGTCCTCGCGAAGATCACGCTAGCAGTGTATCCAGAGAATCGTACCGTCACCGTTAACGCAGAGTTTGTCGCCTATCCTGAGCGACGCGAAGGACTACTTTCCTACGGCATCGTCACCTTGACTGAGGAAGGCGAAGCCCAAGTCAACGCCACAGGACAAGAGACGGTGACTGAGCAAGCCAAAGGTTTTATCGAAATCATTAAGACCACACCTGGTTCTGAGAGATTAATTAAGAATACTCGTTTTCGTTCCCCGAGTGGTTTGGTATTTCGCATTCAGGAATCGGTGGTGGTGCCAGGGGCGCTTCGTGACAGTGGTGGATCATTAGTTCCGGGCACCATCCGGGCGGAGGTGTTTGCTGATGCGGTTGGTCCAGAGTATAACCTGCCAGCCGGGACTCGCTTTGATATACCGGGTTTTCAAGAAAATAATCTGACTGATTTGTATAACGCTATTTATGCCGAGAACCGCGAACCTTTCTCAGGTGGTTTCAATGGGCCACGCTATATTATTGCTGATGCTGACTTGGATGAAGCACAGCAAGGTATCCACGTTGACCTACGCAATCAACTGCTGGCTCGCATCGATAGTGAGCGACCAGCCGGATCAGTCACTTTTCCCGGCTCTGTTGCCTTTACCTATGAATCACTACCCGCCGTTCGCTACGGCGACAACCAGGTCACTATCCGTGAGCGAGCAGTGTTGCAGATTCCAGTCTTCAACGAAAGTGATTTTTCTAGCTTTATTGCCAAGGAGACTATCTCAACCTACAACCGCCAACAGCCAGTCTTAATCAGAAACCTCAACGACTTAACTTTTAGTTATCTGGACCAGACCATGAGTTCGCGCACCATTGCCAATGAGCCCTCCTTAGCCTTTTCGATTATCGGAAAACCGTTTGTAGTTTGGCAGTATGATGCAGTACAACTCAAGACCGATTTGGCCGGCAAATCATTTACCGCTCTTCCGTTGGTGCTCTCCGCTCATCCGGGTATTACTAAGGCGCAAATCACTGGCAAGCCATTTTGGAAGCGCGCTTTTCCAGATAGTTCGAGCGATCTATACATCGTTGAAGTGCTTGAAGACCGCTAAGTGGCACAGTAATAGACAGTTGTGCCTTAATCCCTCACCACATTTG